>Ga0209187_1000655_pt1 | contig 53925 bp, 35 predicted proteins | sample BantaG_FD_187430 | JGI IMG/M metagenome (GOLD analysis project Ga0209187, IMG submission 187430) | Marine algal microbial communities from Bantry Bay, Ireland - BantryBay_4 metaG (SPAdes) (version 2) | ecosystem: Host-associated > Algae > Red algae > Unclassified | place: Bantry Bay, Ireland...
GACCACTGGCACTGGGAAGGAAGAATTATCTATTTGCGGGATCACACAAGGCTGCTCAGAGAATTGCAATCATGTACAGCTTCATGGCAACCTGTAAAGCCAATGACATAAACCCTTATCAATGGCTGAAGCATACACTTGAAAACATAGGCCAGTCTAGTATTCAAGAGTTAGAACAGTTCTTACCACAGAACTTCAATATGTAGTTGCTCGGACGGATACTTACAGATGATCTATTGCCTAGTTGCAATGCAGAGGACTTTGTGGTTACTGCTGAGATAGACAGTGTTGTAGTTACATTTGATAATGTACAATTCTTTGATAATTGCGGGGACTTAAATGTTAGTTATTCACTTATTGATAGTGTGCAATACTCTTGCGGTGTTTATGAGGTAGTAGCATCTGTAACAGATCAATTTGACAATACTAATTCATGTGCCTTCACTTTTGAAGTGGAAGGATGTGATGGATGTTGTAGGAGTGAAGAGCTATTTATACAAACTGCAGCTGATGATTTTCTTTTAGTGTCTCAGTTTGATTTAGCTGGTAACTGTATGGTTCGTCTGACCCCTCCGACTTTGGATGAATGTCAGTTCATTACAGAACTTGATTGGGGAGATGGTACTTTTTCTCAAGGGATGTGGGGAGAAGGTGCTTTTCTTGACCACCTCTACGGGTCTCCTGGCATATTTGAATTATGCGTCGTTTATGATGAACTAAGTCAAAATAGTATTGGATGCTATAACTTCTCCTTGTGCCAAGAATATGAAGTGACTTCTGATTGCGATCTGAGACGATCATCAAATACTGTTTTACAATCCACCTTGGAGATCATGCCAAATCCAACAAATGGAGTTTCTAATATCAGACTGGCCAATAGTGAACAGCGTATTAAGGAACTCAGTCTCTATTCATATGATGGATCGCTTATTGAGTCATTATTGATGGATACAGACCAATATTTAATGGACTTATCGACCCGAGTGTCAGGCATTTATATATTAAAAGTCACTCTTTCTGATGGCCAAATTCTAACCTCAAAAATTGTCAAGATATGAAAATTGTCTTCACAATACTGACCCTAGTTTTCTTGAAGAGTTCGCTCTTCGCTCAGCAGGTGCATATCCAGCCACCCATAGTTGATCTGTTGTCATGCACCTCTCTTTCTGAGCTGTATTCTGTTACCTATAATAATTTTGAGACAACTGAGGTTTCGGCAGTTATGACCTTTGAAATACGGTATACTGGTCAGTCCTTGACGAACGGTATTATAGCTCGTGGCAGCTTATCAGCTGCCCCTACCTTTAATCTTCCAGTAGGTTTTACTCAGATGAATACCGGAAATCTCGATGAATTTTTCCCGATGAGGGATATTGAAATTGTTGACAATACCCTTCGGGATATTCTCAGAAAGAGCAGTTGTCTTCCTCCAGGAAGTTATGAGGTATGTATCACCTTGCATCCCGTCGATGGGTCTGGAATAATAATTCCATCAGATATAATTAGCCAAACTTGTTATACAAGAACCAAACAGAATACAAACAATATATTTTTGATTGCTCCTTATAGAGATGCAGTTGTCGATGATTTGCTGCCAGTGTTTACCTGGACCGCCATTGCACCTTTCAAAGAAAACTCAAACTACACCATTGACATAGTTGAAATCTTAGATGGACAATCAGCCTATGATGCATTCAGATCCAACCCTGTCTATTATCAAGAAACTGGATTAAAATCCAACTTGTTCCAGTATCCTATTGCGGCAAGATCCTTGTTACTCTGCACACAATATGCATGGCGCATTTCTTATCAAGAATCTGGACCTTTTAATTCCCCGAGCTTTTCACAAGAACAGAAACCTTCTCTGGTTACAGAATTATGGACTTTTTCTACTGGCTGTGGTCAGATAGAAATAAATCCAGTACTGCCATTGGCACAAAGACCTATTTTATATGATCCATCTGATGGCGCTATTATTCCAATAACCCCTTTCCAGGCTTTTATCTGGTCTCCAATAGAGAATTATGAAGAGGACTCTCCGACGTATAGGTTGGTTGTAGCAGAGAGGTTTTCTGGACAGACCAAGGAAGAAGCAATAGCTAGCAATCCTGTCTTATTGGATGTGACTACCCTTGACTTAGACTATGTATGGTTGCAAGCGTCAGATCAATTGCTTCAAGGAAAAGAATATGTGTGGACAGTCAAAGTTTATGATAATGAAGACTTTCTTATACCTACTACCCAAGAATATCAGATCCATCAGTTCTCTTTAGAAAATGGACAAAACTATCGTCAGGGTTGTCCGCTTGAGCTAAATGACTCAAAGTTGATATCAAAAATTTATTATGAGGCGGATAATACATGGGAATTAGTAATAGAAGACCCACAGTCTAATTTCGATGAAATCAAAAATGATTATTCTAACGAAATGACTATAGCGAACCTTACTGTCGATTTACCTGCAATCTTACATCCGACTGTCGTGTCTTCATCAACTGGTACCGTGAAAGATACATATGTCAATAATGGACAAATAACAATTAGAATTATTGATTTAGATGAATCAACTTCATCAGTAGACTTGAACTTTAACAAGCACTTTCAGTCCATAGAAAAATCATGTACTGCAGAGACGACCTTAGTTGTTGATTTAAATGACTCGCAAGAAAAGAATGGACTTTGTACAATTGAAATTACTGAATTCACCCATCTAGATGATTCGAAAAATTGGCAATTTGTAACGAGACCCAATCAGCAGATTAATGGAGCCAAAAATTATTTTACAACCAACTTTAGATTGAAAGTTGAAGAAAAGCCGAATGATCCAGACTTGTTTATAAGAAATCATAGAGTTTATTTAAGTGTTATTAGCACTTCTGGTCCTGAACTGACATTTCTTACAATAACTGAAAAAGGAGGTGTACTGAAATATGCAATTGCTCCAGACTGGGGTTCCCGTCCACAAAGTCAAATCGGTGAGGAATATATCTCATTTTCTGTTGAGGCTTGCGCTTATGTAGATTATCAAGATATAAATGGAACTAGTGTTTGTACAATCAGTGAATGTGTAACGATCGATCATGTAGGGAGTAATGTGGATAGTGACCTTCCTGAGTTGACTAAGTTTGAGATGATGAAGGACTTTCCAGTCTTAGAGCGAGACAACAGTGCAGTGCTGGTTGAAATAGAGTTAGATGATAACCTAGAATTATTTCCAAAGGACTTATACGATATCCGTTCAATAGATTACAAATTGTTGCCAAGGGAGAATGCACCTGCTTTAGAGTTGTTTGATTTAGAAGATGACAATTTGGATATTCATAGCTTTCAGATATTAGCACCAGATAATGTGAGTTTGGAGGACGTTGTTTTTGATGATTATGAATACGATATCCTATTTACCTACGAAATACTAAAACGAGAAGGCGCAGAGTTGGTACGGGTTGCACTCAAAGAAGAAACCTTACCATTGACGTTCCCAATAGAGGGGACACAAGAATTACCAATGCTTACTAAATTCAAGTCAATGCAGGATTTTCCTATTCTGGAATCAGATAAATCCATTCTTGTTAAGCTGGAGATAGAAGACAATGCATTAGAATTTCCCGACTATGATATTGAATATGGAGAAGTGATTTTTAAGTCAATGGAAGAGTCAGTTACCCTTGAAGTTATTGAACGAGATGACAATAGTCATACTTACAAATTACTTCCTAAGGATCCAGTCACTTTAGAGCCTATGGATATTACTGTTGTAGAACTTGACATTAATGCAATAGATATCACAACAAGTTTTGACTACAAGATACTTACAGGCGAGGACCCTGGTGCGCTCCTTGTTATGGAATTAGACACAAGTATCGTCTTGCCCTTTATTCCGATAACGCCTCCTTGTGATTTGCAGATAACTAATTTCACACTTGAAACAAATACCTATCCATTTATAACGGGTAATCAAAATAATTCTGATGGAGAGTGTATTCAAGATGCATTCATGCTTGACTTTTCTATTGATACTCGAGAGCAACCCAATAGAACTGATTTGTACCAACAGAATCATAGAATTGATTTTACAATTAATAGTTCATCTATTCCTATAGTTATAGATACAATTACAGAAAGTGGGAGGGTCCAGAAATATGCAATTGTCCCAGACTGGGGTGATATTCCTGCTGAAGAAAGAACAATTGATGCTATCTCATTTGACATAGATGCTTGTCTAAGTATTGACTTTAATGATGATAGTGGGAATACAGATTGCACAGAAGTCCAATGTATTGGCATAATTCATAATGGAGCAAATATACCAAGCATAACGAATGTTTTGCCTGATTGTATTCTTGAAATTTCAAAATTTGAAGTTACGAATTCTGATCCTGAGTTTGAACCAGGCTTTCAAGATTTTGCGGGAGACCCGGATGGAGGATATTATTATTATAATGTTCTTACGGAAGATAACGTTTCTGATTTGGAATCTCAAGGTTATATTGTTCAATCATCATTATCAATTTTTGATAAAAATTCGAATGCTGAAATTTTCTTAGAACAAGATGATCCGAATAAAATTAAGATCGAACCATTTTGGTTTGGTGCAGACCTTTGGGATAGAGAAGAATTCTATTTCGTCATCGATGCATGTTATTCTGTGGAGGTTTTTGATGATGAAGGTTTGGTTTGTAATGATAGTGAATGCTTTGAGTTGAGTTATTATGGTTCACAAGTTTATACTCAAGGTTGTCAGTTAACGGTCGATATCAATATCGAAAAAGAAGATAACGGTAGCTATAATTTCGTTGCAGTATTAGAAAATAGTGACCCTAATATAGAATATGATTATCAATGGGAATTCTCGGATGAGCAAACAGCTGAAGGAGAATCGACAAATAAAACCTTTGAAGAACCTCTTTCACAATCTGTTACACTTACAGTCAACGGTCTCGATATAAATGGTAACGAATGTTTAGTTTCTGTCACAAAAGAATTGAAAATCCGACCTGGATGTGATTGGCTCGCTTGTGATCCATCTTGTGGATCATTGCTTAATTCCAATTTGAAAATAAACGATGAAATTAAATTATGCGGAGATTTAAATGTCAAAATAATAGAACTAAATAGAGGAAATCCTCAAAATGCAAAAGGAAAAGGAATTGTAAGAATTCCATGGCTATTATCAGATATTGAAGTAGAGTTTGATGGTATAAAGGTCAACAATAATATGGAATTATGCCAAGGGGAAATATTGGCGAGTCAATATGAAAATGCACCTCAATTACCTCAACAATTAGCTACAAATGTAGCATATGAATTATTAGAAAATCAGATCGAATCGATTAATGAGTTTACTAATAACATAGGGATTCAGCAAATCCCAGAAGATGCTGTTTTAGATGCTGCTCAGGATCAAGTAGAACCTTTAAAAGTACCTATTGGTTTTAGTAATTTTGATCCTGAGACCGACAATGAAGGCAATAAAACAAACTATACATTGTCTATAGCAGCTTTAAGGTTTACACCTGGACAAAACTATCTAAAAGCAATTGCAGCAGTTGAATTAAATGATGAAGATATTGAAATCAATGGAAGATTATTTTTTCAATCAGATCATTTTTTCTTTAACTCGACTGGTCCTATTCTAAGTACTGGAAATTCTCCAGATTTTGGATTTAAAATAATCAAACCTACAACGTTACAATATGGTACCAATGATGGAGATCCATTATATCTAATTTTTAATGATGACTCTCTTGAAGATAGTTGGGGAACTAGTTTATTATTGACATCAGAATGTAACGAACCTTATAAGTTTTGTTTGGATGCAGATATTGATATTGAAATGCCTTTATCATGGTTAGAACCTCTTGATTATGATCCATATAATCCTACGAAGGTAAAGGCTAATGCAAAATTTGAATTTTGTGATTTTAAAGATTTCATTACTCAAGTTTCCTTGCCTGCATGTATCATTCCTAATACAAGTGGTCTAGAATTACAAGTTGATGAATTTACATGGGACCATCATGCAGGCAAAAATGCTGATAGTTTTGCTTTTCCCGATAATTATGATGAAGACGGAATATCTGAAGATATTAATGAATTTAAAGGATTCTTTTTAAAGACAGCCAAAATAGTTTTACCTGAAGGATTATCTACTTATGCTGATGGTACAAGACCAGTCGTATCTCTTGATAATTGGATTTTCCATAAAGGCTTCGGTGTGAGCGGAGTTGTAAATGCCGAGCCAGTTGTAAATTTTCCAAAACTTAATGTATCTGATCTTGGAGCGAGTATTGACTTGTTCAGATTAGAATTACTAAACAATTATCTTTTGCACGCAAAGATTGAAGGCAAAATCACTTTACCTATTTGTGACTATCAAGAGAATTCAAGTGGGTTTACCAATGTTTTAGAGTATCAGTGTCTTTTAGGATCCTTTGAACATGAGGCAGCTGATAGAGGTTTATTTTTCCAAGTAAGCCCAAAAGATGCATATGATTGCGAATTTTTTGCTAATGGACAATTGAAGATAGAACCATCATCTAATATCACTATTGTCCTTGGAAATAATGATGAGAAAAGCTTTGAGATAAATTTAAATGGTGCTCTGGATTTTCCTAATAAAGAAGCAATGGGATATGATCTAGAAATGGAAGCTGAGTTTGAAGGATTAAGCATGACGTATGATGGTGAGTTTGATTTTAATAGAGGTACGTGGTCATTAGCAAGCCCCCAGAAATTCTTTCACAAATTTCCTTTTTCAATTAAGAATTGGAAAACAGTAACAAGACCTCCTGATCTTAGCAATAATGAAATTTATGCAGGTGGAGTAGGTTTTGATCTAACAGTAAATCTTTTTAAGGACAAATTTGGCGGGACAACTGATTTGAATTTCATTGGCGCTATTAAAAAAGAAGATGGAAGACTTCAGCCATTGTTTCGGAATTTAGATATATCAAAAGTAAATGTGAGGGCAGATGTTGACGCCTTTAAAATGGAAGGTGAACTAGAAATTTATAGGGGTGACAATATTTTGGGCAATGGTTTTAGTGCAGATATCAATATTTTCTTGAAAAAGCTAAAATTCATGGATTTAGGAATTAATGCAAATGTATTATTTGGGAACACGACACATAATAATGGAGGACATAGATATAGATATTTAAAAATTGAAAGCAGTGTCTTCTTCGATCCTGGAATAGCTACACCAATAGGAGTGAACATTAATGGAGGAGGTTTAGGTATGTGTTATAACACGATGGCTACTTTTCCCGCCATTGAAGATTTTGCTAAAACAATAAAAGATCAGGCAGATTCGAGTCCAGTTTTCGCAGGGGCAACTTTCACTCCTAATAAGGGGAGTCACGGATTAGAGTTTCTTGGTATTGGTTCTATTGCAGATGATAACGCAATTAATTTTGATGTTGGGCTTAGAGCCTCACTTGGTGATACACAATATGGAAGTAGTTCAGGAATTTCTAATATTGAATTTTTTGGAAATGTATTTGTAGGAACTTCCATTTTAGATAGAATAGAAGATCCTAGTAAATCTTGGCTTACTGGTGGTATAAGAGGAGGATATGATTTTGTACAAAGCCGTTTCTTTCTAGAATCCAATGTTATTGCTAGTAAAGATCCAATTTATGGAAATTTATGGTTTTCTATGATGACAAATTTTTCTAATGGAGACTGGCATTTTATGATAGGAGAACCTGTAAATGTATGCGAGGTGGGTATCAAACTAGGAAGTACTATTGATGCAGGTGCAAGATTGTTTTTCATGACGGGTAATAATATTCCAGAACCTCCACTTTTTAGTTCTTGGGCAGTGGAAGAATTTAATAACACTATGGCTTCTATTACAAGTGCACCGTTCCCATCTTTATCTAGTAACTCACCGATTAACAATTATACTAGAACTGGATCTGGATTTGCTTTTGGGATGGGTGCATATGTTGATATCAATACTGGACGATCTGAAGTTCCACTTTTTATTATGCCTTGGACTTACCCATCTTTACAACTGAATGTTGGTTTGGATGTAAACGCTTCATTCTTAAAATATGATAATTTAGTTTGTCCAAATTACAATGGAGTACCGGGTCTTGATGGGTGGAGAGGGAAAGGTTCCTTCTTAATTTGGGCAAGAGCAAATGTTAATATTGATTATTGTTGGGGACCAGGTGCATGTGCGATTGGAGGTTTATTTAGTGGAGCAGCAAATTGGTTCGGGGCTGATGTGCCACCATGTTGTTATTGTTTTAATTCCCCTAGCGGCCTTCCTAATACTACATATAACTGTATGAGGAATAAGGATTTAATTGGTTTTGGATTTGCTGCTGGAGTATGGGGGGAATTTCCAAATCCTAATTATTTGGCAGGTGTGGTTGGTGCTTCTGTGACTTTGCTTGGAGAATCAATTTCAATTAGTATCCCTTTTGAGACAGGAGAAATATGCGATGGAAGTGTCGTCGCAGCGGAAGCAATTACAAACGATCCAAGCCTTCAAGAAGATGCTGCTGAGGACTTACGAGTCGATTTGATAGAAGCAGTTTTACCTGAAGATGGAAGTATTAAAGTCGATATAGAAACTCCATTTAAAGTAAGATACGGATTTGTCCCAGAAGAGATTTTTGATATATCTGAGATGCAGTCTGATGGTAGGTTATTGTCTAAAACCTATAAGGCCGCTTATTCTGTAAAACTTGAAAAAAAATTGGCTGATGGGTCTTACGCAGAAGTTCTTATCGGTGAAAATGCAAATATTTTAGGCGAGTATGAATATTACGTTATTGAGCCTGGATTGCCACTTGATGGTCGCTTAATTGAATCAATAGAATATCATGAATCATCAATTGCTTCACAATATTCTCAGAATTCAGGACAAAATCAAGTTAGCCCCAATGGTTTAAATTTATCTTCTTATACTATATCTACATCCAATTACTCATCAGTAGGAGCGGCTAATTCATCAACTCAATCTAATACTAATAATACCAGAAATCGTCCACCACCACCTCTTTTAATATATGGAGATCCAGAAGTATGGATACAAGGAGAAGAAGTAGACCTGGGATATGAGGAGCTTCCCGATATTCAAACTCCTATTTTAAATAGCCTAGAAGAATCAACTGATTATAGGTTAACGGTTCATGGATTGTTACTTTCTAAGGCTAATGTAACAACGGTGTCAGACGGTATGACTGTTCAACAAGAAATTAATCGATTAGAAAGCGAAATGGAGCAAAATTGGCTATCAGCTTTTACAACGCCAATGCTTATAGCTTATTTGGAGATGTTGCCACCTGATAGAATTTGGGATGGATGGATAATTGCATCAAATAATAATAATGAATTTGTAACTCAAACAAAGGTTGTAAATATTAGAACAAAAGGTAGATCAACTTATGAAGGTGTAATAACTTCTTATGACAATTTTATTTTCTCGTCTACCATTAAAGGTGTTTTATTAAATCCTATTAATAATGATTAGAAGACTAATGTTAATTATATTAATTTTCTTTATTTCTAATTTTTGTAATGCTCAAGATTTATTGGTTCATAACAGTTTATTTGGAAGAAGCTATAAAGATAAGGTGCTTCTTCGATGGATGCCACCCAATGCTTCTGTATGGAATCATGCTAAATCAAGGGGATACAAAATTTCTAAGGCTGAATATAAAGGAGAGAGTATTGAATCCTTTACCAATTTAAGCTATGTAGAAATAGAAGGATCACCTTACAAGCAATATACAGAGGATGAATTAGAATTAATTGCAGCAAAAAATAATATTTCTTTAGATGAAGATGATTTTGAGAAATTAGTTCTCGCCTATAGTTATTCGTCTGAAGTGAATCCAGAAAACTATGGTGACATCTATCCAGATGATATATTTAGCAAGGGACTTAATTCAGTATCACAAGCTAAATCAAATGAAAATCTTCGATTTTTAATTGCGATGTTAGCCTGTGAGCAAAGTGCATTGGGAGCAGAATTTGCTGGATTTAGAACGACAGACTTTATGGTCGAATATGGGAAAGATTATATTTATAAATTAGAGTTAGTTGAACCGCATCCAATTTACCAAGTAGCTCCTTCGTATTTAAAATTAAAAATTCAGAACTTTGATCCTGATCTTTATAAGACGAAAGTTTTTGTCAAAGAAGCACATGAAAAGATTTCTCTTTCTTGGACACCCTTAGATTTCATGTCAGGATACCATGTGGAAATTTCAAGCGATAATCAAAACTTTGAGAGAATAACGGAAGTGCCTATTGGCAATGTTTCTGTTCCTAATAAAATAGGTAAGAACTTTTCTACACATGTTGCAGATTCACTGGTCATTGGAAAAAAATATTATTTTAAAATAATTGGAATGACTTCATTCGCGGATGAATTGGTAATAGGTTTTGCAGATGGTACTCCCAAAGACGTGTCTCCGCCCTCTAGTCCCTATATAGATTCTTTAGTTGTAACGGAAAGAAATAAAATGATGGTTTATTGGGACAATTCTGTACACGATAATTCAGATATCGCGGGATATGAAATTGGAAGAGCACATTCGGATACTTCAAAATTTTTTAAGATTCATGAAGGTTTGATTCCTTCTGATAGAAATTCTTTCCAAGATGTGTATTTTAAAGAAAGTGAAATTAATTTTTATTTACTTTCAGCTGTAGATTTAGATGGAAATAAAAGCTATTCAAGTAAGAGATTATTGGTAGTCGAAGATTTATATCCTCCAGAAGTCCCAACACTTTTAAGTGGTGAAATTGACTCTGCAGGTCAGGTCTTAATTAAAATAGCACCAAATAAAGAAAAGGATTTTTTAGGGTATAATGTATACAAAGCGAATGCCTTAGAGCATGAATACTCAGCATCTTCTTCAACATGGGTTGATTCGAATTTGGTAATGAACATTGACACCTTTTATTTGCGTGATTCTACCATATTGGAGACATTGACAAGTGAGCTTTTTTTTCGCTTGTCTTCTGTTGACACTTCCTACAACGAGTCGTTCTTTTCTGATACTTTAAGAATTGTAAGGCCCGATATAAATCCTCCAGTGCCACCGCTTATTAATGATTACACCTTATTAATAGATTCAATTTTATTTTCTATAACGGTAAGTTCTAGTAATGATGTAGTCAATAACTATATCTTTCGAAAGAAGCAATCTGATGAAGAATGGATTTTATTAGACTCTGTAGGAGTGCAAGACACTGTATTCAAATACTTTGCAGAAGAAAGTAATCAACTATTTGAGTATACGATGAAAGCTAAAGACAAGAGTGGACTTGAATCAGATTATGGAAATGTGATTCGATTGAAAGCATTAAAAAAACCGAATAAATTAGATATGGTAGTTGAATGCAATTATTATTCAGAAATTAAATCTGTCTTTCTTACCTGGGATTTGCAACAGCCTATTAATCAGGAATTATACCATTCAATTTATGTTAGTGATGCAACAGGTACTAAATCATATGGTATGTCGAAATTTTCAAATGGAGCCCTCTATAAAACTGATGCTATTCCGCAAGAGATAAAAATAAAATCACGATCAAATATGATTGAGTATTTACCCTTAAGGTTTAATGGATGTGTTTCAAGTGATGAAGAGATTGAAAAAACAGAATTATTGAATCAACTAAATCCATATGAAAATGAAGATTAGAATTTTATTTTCAATAGGACTTCTGTGTGCGATTCTGAATGCGAATGGTCAAGATAGAATTAAACCTGAATATGTACTTCAGATTAACATCAATAGATTGTCGCCAACAATTCCTGGGGATGAGAATTCTAGACCTTTTGTAAGAGAACTATTGTATCGCCATTGTGATAATCCTGACCCTGAAGGTATAGGTAAATATTATATTAACGAATTTAAAACTTATTCAGAGAGAAATTTTTTGGAGTATGCTATATCAAATTCTGATTATTGTATGAAAGCGCCTATCGATAAGTTAAGAGTGTTTAGTGATGAAATAATTATTCCCCATCTGAAAACGAAATTCAATGAACAACTTAGAAGTAACATAGGAACAGGCAAAGGGAAGAAATTACTTGGACAGAATATAGGGATGGTTTTTGACCAAGATATAGGAAGAGATACTTCAAATGTAGGAGACAGATTTCGAGCATATCCTGAAACAATAAGAAATTTGTTTGATAATAATATCAGGTTGTTTAATTCCAATTCAGATATCAATTACAGAATTATAGGAAGCTCAAGTCCAGAGGGAAGTGTAGCACATAATGATAGATTAGCAAAGGATAGGGCAATCGCTGGCTTAAATTGGTTCCTTTCAAGGTATCAATTCATTACGCAACAAACTCTAGACGTAAATATAATTGATGATGGAAATGATCTGAATTTGGCTGGTGATGATAGCAGTAGATTTACATTAATTTGGCTTTCTCAATCAAATGAGTTCTCCAATATAAATTTAGGTAGTGGGGTTTTTAATTATAATCGATCTGTAAATTTTATTTTATATGAAGATTAGATTTCTTGTATCGATTTGTATATCATTAATTCTGTATTTTGAATCTAAATACCAATATTATTATTCTGCTTTAGATAATTGTCGACTAATAGTTGCACTTGTTTCTCTTCCTTGTTATGGAGTTAAATTTCATATGTTAAGGAATAACTTGGGAATTGGAATAGTTCGTAGTGCAACTACTAATAAATTTTTGTATGCGAATGAACTCGATTTTTGCTCAGAAGATAGATTTGGTGATAATAAAGATTTAGTTAGAATATTAGAAAATAATTTATCGAGTATATACTAATGAATTAAATAGATGAAATCAACATTACTTATACTATTTTTTAGTGTTCAATTAACGGCACAATTCAATATTGATTTTATTGACACATCACTCAAAAGCTCAGAGATTTCTTGGTATAATATCCAATCAAATAATAGCTCGGAACAGCTCATCAATTCATATTTCCTTATTACAGCAAAGTCAGAAGGCATACTCGTCTATGAATCCAGAACCAAGAATGTCGCACTATCGCAAGGTGTTTCTATATGGAATAAAAGTTTATTAGAGCCTGTACAAGAATCTATTGATAATCTTAATCAATTAGCTGAGGGTAAAAAAGTATTCTTGGAACTTATACTAATTAATACAAAAACAGGCAACATAGAAGGTCGGACTTCTAAGACGTTTAAGTGGAAGCCAAATAATAAAGTTGATGATAATTCAGATTCACAATTTTCTTTAAAAGAAAAATTTCAAGTACAAGGCTCCATAGGTATCACAGCCCAGACTGCTAATAGAATGGGAGTAGGCAGCACCGTCCCCAATATTTATCTAAGAGCAGACGGAAGAACCAGTCTTGCATTCTCTGGAATACCTGTAGACTTAGGCTTTTTTGTAACCACTGAGCAGTCTGGCTTTAAGCAAAGTATGAATAGGGCATCTGCTAGTCTCAATGTGCCTTTATTAAAACAAAATCTGAAGTCTGAAATAGACAATCGTTTAGAGGCCGCGGGAGAAGAAGGTGCTCCCTCTGAAGCAGAAGTAGAAGCTTTCAAAAGTGAGATGGTTATGAAGGAGTATCCTGATTACGCTTCATTGGTTGCTCAGTTTGAGGGAGATGAAGGAGTTGTACTTGCTACAAGACTTCAAAGAGCAATAGATCTAGGGCAACTTTCTAAGTCAAAATCAACCAGATCAAAAGTCAGACAATATAAAAGATTGAGTGAGAAGAAAAATCTATCATCTGAAGATAATTTGGAAAGAATAAAATTGCAGCAACTGATAATGCAGTTTGCGACGATGCAAAAGGAATTAGAAGAATTAGAGGCCGATTTTGGAAAGGAACTAAGAAAGCTTAAGGAAGATTACCTAAGGTACACTGAAGCGGAAAACTACTATGCTAGTCTCACTGTAGATGACTATAAGAAGAATACGAAGTCTTTCAATGTCTTCAGTATGCTGAATAAGACACAGCGTATGCTCAATATGCTGCAAGGTGCCACCATAGGCGTGAGTTACCCTAATTTCTCAAGATATACCTTGAATGGTTTGTCCATTAATGGTATCCATTTAGAATTGACACCAGGTGAATTTTATCTAGCGACCAGCTATGGACGATCTGCACGACAAACTTACGATAGGAATTTCGCTGTTCCGACCTTGACTCTGAATCAAAGAGCTTTTGGTATTAAGACAGGCTATGGTCAGAGGGGAGAGACCTATTTACATCTGTCCTACACGAATGTGACTGATATGGATGATCCATTGGGGAATGAGTCAGCTACAAGACCAGAATCCAATAGCTTGTTTGGACTTGAGGGAGGTGTTAGTTTTCTTGATAATAAACTGTCACTAGAAGGAGAATGGGCCGGCTCTTTATTTACAGAAGATATGAACGCGGATGTGCTTTCGCAAGACTTCAGTACTGAGGTGCCTTTAGAGATGCTACATAATAGAGCCAATAGTACTAGTTCTTTTGACCAAGCTTATAGATTAGGAGCACAATGGCAATTAGATAAATTGGGTTTGGATTTAGGTGGTGAGTATGAGCGATTAGGCAGTGACTTCCGCTCTTTGGGTGCTCCCACGTTACTGGCAAATCTAGTAAGATGGAAGGCTGATTTACGTAAGGGCTTGTTTGATAATAAAGTTCAATTGATGCTTTATGGTCAGAGAGAGGATAATAGTATAGACCCGAGCTTGTCTACCGTTATTTCCTCAACTGAGTCCTTTGGAGGTAATGTAATGATTGCTATTCCAAAATTCCCTCAAATTACCGCCTCGTATGCACCTTTTGCTCAACGCAATGAGATAGTCGGTACTCAAGAAGTGCAACAGTCTGACACCAAAGTGACCAATCTAACGGTAAGCTACCCATATAGTTTGTTTGATGGATTGAGAATGAATACCCAACTTTCCTATGCTGACCAGACCTTAACGTCTAATCTAGCCAATAGTAATTTTAAGAATACTAGTTATGGCTTCAATCAGAACATCAATTTCAAAGAACTAGGTTTTAATCTTGCAGTAAATTATGCACCTGATCAGAAACTAGGAGAAGTGCCACAAGACTTGACCACATATAATTTTAATGGAACCTACAGTAAAGAAAAATTCAGATCGGGTCTCGGCTATCAATTATTGAAGATTACCAATAAGGAGACTAAATATGGATTTAACGCGTCATTGGGTTACAATCTTACAGAAGCCATTGCTTTTGATTTAAGGGCTCAAAGAAATATTTATGATTCTTTCGCAGGAAACCCTTCTTTTAGAGACTATGTAGTAAATGCTGGGCTCAGAATAAATTTTGGATATGATGGCTCTGAATCAGTGGAGCAATTAGATAGAGCAACAAGTATAGACGCTGAGACTGAGGAACCTCCAGCTAGTCTCTTAAGCAATTTAGAAAATGAAGAAATAGTTGATTCTGATGCTACTGAAACAAGCTCTAAAGAATTAAATCAACCAGATAAGGAAGATATAAAGACGGCGGAAGCGCCTACTAAGGCCAGTAGCAGCCCTGATGATCTTAAAGATGACATTCTAGAAGGCTTTGTTATTAAAACAGAAAACAAGAAGCATCACTATAAAATCTATTTCCACATAGACAATACTGCTAATAAGTCATTCATTTCATTGATAAGCCTTGGACCCGTGACATGGATAGAAGCAGAGACAGGAGTCTACCTATATTTTATTGGACAATATTCTTCTAAGGAGATTGCAGAAAGAAGATTGAGTGGTGTAAAAGCGAGAGGATATGAAAACGCTTATATCCTGGAATTTAAAAACGGAGAGGTTCATAATAAAGATAAATAAAGCTTCTAAATATATGCATCACTATCTATCTGGTAATTCATAACTTTAGAATGATTCAACGTATTACGCATTTTTTTTAGCTAGCAAACCCTGTTCAAAAAACCGAAAAGAACATTCACCACATTTTTCTCTTTATTAGCTATCGTCTAATAAAAACAAGACTAAATACCCCTCCAAACAACAAACAATATCCTCCTTCGGATCATGCACTACTCCTTGCCAACCCGCCGCCCGCGCCGCTACAATATTTACCTCTAAGTCATCAATGAATAAAATAGTAGAAGGATCCTCTATGCCCAACTCCCGCTGCACATAAGCATAGCACGCAGGCTCAGGCTTCCGATGCCCGATATGATGAGAATAAAATACCTTGTCGAAATATGTCGTATGAAAATCAGCGATGCCCATCTCTTTCTGCACATGTTTGTCTATCCACTCCTCGTGCATGGCATTGATATTACTGAGCATAGCAATGTTGTATTTATTTCTCAGCTCACCCACCATGTCAAACCGACTCCGAGGCAATTCTCCGAGTATGCTATTCCAAGCAGCAATGATATCTCTAATCTCCGCCTCAGGCTTGAATTGTTGTAAAGCCCACAAAAAAGATTCCGTATTCAGCTCTCCGCGCTCGTAACGATAAAATGTCTTCTCCAACTTCTCCGGCATCCCACCAGAAAAATCAAAACCCAGCACATCTTTAAAATTCTGAAAACAACGCTGGTGCTCAAGGTTGATTAAGATGTTTCCGAAATCGAATATTATTGTCTTTTTCTTGATAAGGTTAGGTTAAGTGGTTGGTGGTTAAGTAGTCAGTGGTTTAAATGGGTTCAGTGGTTCAAAGGCTAGTGGTTAAGTAGTTAGTGGTAGAGCAGGCCATCTGATATCTGTTATCTGAACTCTAATATCTGACTTACCTCTCAATCAAAAATGAAAAATTACCAATCATAGAATCGCATTCACATTACACTTATCACTTACAACCTTACCCACCTCGTCAATCTTGATTCTTTTTTGCTCTAGCGTATCTCTATCCCTGATTGTTACAGTGTTATCTTCAAGCGTATCAAAATCAATGGTGATAGAATACGGCGTCCCTATCGCATCTTGTCTTCTATAGCGTCTGCCTATCGCATCCTTCTCGTCATATTGACAAAGGACATGGGCGCTGAGTTTTTTGAAAACGTCTTTGGAAGCATTGACCAGTTCTTCTTTGTTTTTTAGTAGAGGTAGTACGGCAGCTTTGACTGGGGCGATGGCAGGGTGGAGTTTCATCACGGTTCTAGTGGACTCTTTGCCATCAGCATCAGGGACCGTTTCTTCTTTTAGATTTTGGCCGACTTGTGATAAGAACATTCTATCGCAACCCAGTGATGTTTCTACGACATAAGGCACATAGTTTTCATTGACGGCTGGATCGAAGTATTGTAATTTCTTGCCAGATAAATCCTGATGCGCTTTCAAGTCAAAATCTGTTCTAGAGTGGATGCCTTCCAACTCTCTAAATCCAAATGGAAATTTGAATTCTATATCTACAGCTGCATTAGCATAGTGGGCGAGATTATCGTGATCGTGGTAACGTAGACTATCAGTTGGTGTACCGAGTGCCTTGTGCCAATCCATTCTCGTCTGCTTCCAGTAATCATACCATTTCATCTCCTCTCCGGGCTTGACAAAGAATTGCATTTCCATTTGCTCAAACTCTCTCATCCTGAATATGAATTGTCTCGCAACTATCTCATTTCTAAAAGCCTTGCCTATCTGCGCTATACCGAAAGGAATTTTCTGTCTCGTCGACTTTTGTACATTCAAGAAATTGACAAATATTCCCTGAGCTGTTTCTGGCCTTAGATAAAGCTTGCCCTCTTCTCCTGCAATCGCCCCCAGCTGAGTAGAGAACATCAAATTAAACTGTCTCACATCTGTCCACTCACCAGAGCCACTATCTGGGCACTTTATTTCCAGTTCGTTGATCAGAGCTCCCAAACCTTCCATGTTGCCATCTTTTAGATGCTGGTTCATGGTATTGATGGCGTAGTCTATTTTTTTCTGACGATCGATGATTCTACCGTTCGTTTCACGGAACTGTTTTTCATCAAAGTCATCGCCAAACTTTTTGGCTGCCTTGACCACGTCTTTCATGATCTTGGCTTCAATTTTTTCAGCATAGCCTTCGATGAGTACATCTGCTCTGTATCGTTTTTTAGAATCCTTATTGTCTATCATGGGATCATTGAAGGCATCGACGTGTCCAGAAGCTTTCCAGGTTTTGGGATGCATGAAGATGGCGGCATCCAGTCCTACGATATTCGCATGCATTTGCACCATGCTCTTCCACCAATATTGCTTGATGTTGTTTTTGAGTTCTACGCCTAGGGGGCCGTAGTCATAAGTCGCTGATAGTCCGTCATAGATCTCACTGGATGGATAGATGAAGCCATATTCCTTGCAATGTGAGATAAGATTCTTGAAATCGATAGCCATATAGCTGTTTTTATTTGAGCAGCAAAAGTACAAAAAGGCAAGCCTTGCTGCTCTTTAATGAATTAATTGCCGTAAGGAAATTAAGTTTTCTTTGCTAGAAATAGGCGGTGGATTCAGATGTCACTCCAGGATGATATGACAATGTTGTTTCTCTTTTGACTTTTTGTGCCACCATATATGAGTTCTAGCTGAGGATTCTCTTCACTTATAGATTCAAATCGTTTCAATCCACTTAGGTTGCTGGAGCTGATAGTGGTACTGGATTTTATCTCATAGACTTGCATTGATGCATCTATCTTTATCAGGTCGACCTCATGGCCATGGCTGTCTCTCCAGAAGTAAAGCTCCTCTGTTCCGTCATTGTGGGCATTGCGCTTGTACATTTCAGAGACTATTAAATTTTCGAATATGTGCCCAAAAAGCTTGTGGGTCTTGTTAAACTGGTCTGGTTTAATGTTCAATAGATGACAGAGTAAGCCGGTATCATAGAAGTAAATTTTAGGACTTTTGATCAGTCTCTTGTTGTAGGACTTGTGGTAGGGGCTGAGCTGGAAGCTCACGTAGCTGGTTTCTAGTAGTGATAGCCAGTTCCTCGCTGTGGAGTGGCTGATTCCTGTATCTTTTGCCAGATCATTATAATTGAGTAGTTGTCCAGCCCGCTGAGCGCAGAGTTTCAAGAATTTATTGAATTGACTAAGGTTCTGGATGTTAACAAGTTGGGTGATGTCTCTTCTCACATAAGTGGCGAGATAGTTCTTGTGATAGATGCTGGGGCTTGCTTTCCTGTCATAGATCGCTGGGTAGAACCCTGTTGTTATGAGGCGATTCAAGTTATCTGGCCAGAGGTCCGCTGCTTTTAGCTCTTGGAAATCATAGGGAAATAAGGTCAGTAGTGCCACTCTTCCTGCAAGTGATTGTGTTACACTTTCCATAAGATTGAAATTCTGAGAACCAGATAGTATGAACTGGCCCATCTCACCAGTCTTGTCTACAAGTACTTGCAGATAGGAGAATAAATTGGGCAAGCTTTGAATTTCATCCAATATCACGTTTTGATTATAATCGGCAAGGAAGCCTTTAGGGTCCTGCAGCGCAAATTCTTTAAGTTCTGGAATTTCCAGATTTATATAGCGCCAGTCAGGGAACCCCTTTTTCAGTAGGGTGGTTTTCCCTGACTGTCTGGGGCCTGTGAGTGCGACAATGGGGTATTCTTTGAGGCGGGCCTTAAGTTGTTTCGTTATACGTCTTGCAGAGGTCATTGTCTAGTTAAGCTATAAAAAATATTCAATTTACACAATAGAAATATTCACTTTGCACAAGAAATATATTCACTTTACACAATAAATATCTTCACTTTGCACAGCTCTCAGACACAATATTATATGACGCTAAATGGAATTAGTGACTATTCGCTCAGCTCACGGGCTCTGTCAAAAGCCGCTCTGTAGGCTTCCCCTAGCTTAGCCTTGATATCATTAGAACTGTAAGATTTCAGGGCAGCCTCAGTGGTGCCGCCTCTTGAAGCAACTTTGGAGATCCATTCTTCGCAACTGAAGTTGTGCTTATTGAATAGATTGATGGTCCCTTTGAATGTAGTGTAGGCGAGGAGTTCAGCCTGAGATTGGCTGAAGCCCAATTTCTGTGCACTGTCTATCAACGACTGTATGTAAAAAAATACATAAGCTGGGCCAGAGCCAGAGATGGCAGTGGAAGCATCTATAAGTTCTTCTGTATCCACGTAGATTGTCTTGCCGGTTGAGTTGAGTATGTTCTGTACCATGACAAGCTCTATTCTGGTCACTGCTTCAGAAGAGGTATAGACAGTCATGCCAGAGCCGACCTGTGCGGGTAGATTAGGCATTGCTCGAATAATCTTTTCGCAAGAAAGTGAGGTGGATATTTTAGCCATAGGTATGCCGGCCATGATGGATAAGACAACTTGCTGCTGATCTATGTAGCCTTTTATTTTACCGAATAGTATATCAGAGTCCTGAGGCTTGACTGCTAGGATGATAAGGTCTGCTTCTTTGATGTAGCTATCTGGTTCTCCGAACACTGTTCCTACGTTAAGCGCTTTTATCTTATCAGCTTTTTCATTGGATTTTTCGAGGATCATCATGGATTCCTCCGTCACGATGTGGGCATTGAGTAAACTCTTAGCATAAGTCAAGCCCATGTTTCCGCCACCTACTATCAGTATTTTCATAAGTTTCCTTATCGGTTTTTTAGGTCTGCAAATTACAAGATTTCTTGACGACAATACCAAACAAACTGCAGGTTCAGATTGCAATCGAATGGTAGCCCACGGATGAGTACCTATGCGAGTACTCAAATTTTTGCGACTACCTCCGCGGGCAGCCCGTTTTTTTGTAAGCCAACACCATCAGCTCACAAGAGAGAGAAACAAAACATATGCAAATGAAAATCTTAATGGGAGTATTTGCAATAAGCGTAGATCATCTTATGCAATACATCCGCTCATCGCTCTCCGCAACTGTATTGAAACCCAAAATAGCCTACAAACAACTAGCGTTATTAGGCATTGCAAAAAGCGGAAAACCAATAATAAAACAGGACTACTAAAAACTTGATCAGCCTCAGTACCGTTTTGTTTTCTATTACTTAAAAACACATACCTTGACAATTCAAAACAAAAACCCAATTTGAGCTTTACCTACAACTCCATCTTCAAGAATCGTCCCGTGTGACTAGTCTTATGCTTGGCTAGTTTCTCGGGGGTCCCAGAAAACAAGATAGTGCCACCGCCGCGACCGCCCTCCAGTCCTACATCCACCACATAATCAGCGACTTTGATCACATCCATATTGTGTTCTATGACGATGACCGTATTGCCCTTGTCCACTAATTTTTGTAAGACGATAAGTAGTAATTTAATGTCTTCAAAGTGTAAGCCTGTGGTTGGTTCATCTAGTATGTAAAGTGTATTACCCGTATCTCTCTTGGATAACTCTTCAGAAAGTTTTACCCGCTGTGCCTCTCCGCCTGACAGGCTGGTCGCTTGTTGGCCGAGAGTGATGTAACCAAGTCCCACATCTTTCAGGGTTTTCAGTTTGCGATAGATCTTGGGAATGGCCTTGAAAAACTCCACAGCTTCTGTAACATTCATGTCCAGTATATCTGAAATTGTTTTTCCTTTGTACATCACCTCCAGCGTTTCTCTATTGTAGCGCTTGCCCATACAGACTTCACATTCCACATACACATCAGGCAGGAAGTTCATTTCTATTAATTTCATCCCGCCGCCCTCACAAGTTTCACATCTGCCAGCTTTAACATTGAATGAGAATCTACCTGGCTTGTATCCTCTTATTTTGGATTCTGGCAGGCCTGCAAAAATATTTCTGATATCTGTGAAGACACCGATGTAAGTTACAGGATTTGATCGCGGTGTACGACCGATGGGGCTTTGATCTATTTCAATGACTTTATCCACTTCATCCAAGCCCTTGAATGTCTTGTAAGGTAAAGGTCTCTTGATGCTTTTATAAAAATGTTGACGCATTATGTGATACAAAGTCTCATTGATCAAGGTGGATTTACCACTCCCTGATACTCCAGTAACACAGGTGAAAGTGCCGAGGGGAATTGTAAGATCGACGGATTGTAGGTTATTACCAGTTGCACCTTTCAGAATGAGTTTCTTGCCGTTGCCTTTTCTTCGTTGTTCAGGAATTTCTATACGTCTTCTGTCATTGAGATATTCTGCAGTGACGCCATTGCCTTTGGAGAATGACTTGGGCAATCCTTCTTCCACGATCTCTCCTCCGAGCTTGCCTGCGCCAGGGCCCAAGTCTATTAGATAGTCGGAAGCGAGCATGATATCTTTGTCATGTTCTACAACGACTACTGTATTACCGATATAAGTGAGATCTCTCAACGCCGTAATGAGTTTCTGGTTGTCTCGCTGGTGTAGACCTATGCTCGGCTCATCCATGATGTAAGTGATACCAGAGAGTTGCGAACCTATTTGTGTAGCCAGTCTGGTCCGTTGTGATTCTCCTCCTGAAAGCGTCCTTGTTGGCCTATTGAGTGACAGGTAGTCGAGCCCTACATCGAGCAGAAATTGCAGGCGCATTCTAATTTCCTTGAGAATGTCCTTGGCGATCGTGTTTTGTTTCTTGGTAAGTTTTTTCTCTATTGTTCTGAACCAGTCTTGTAATTCATTCAGATCCATTGTGGCCAATTCCCCGATATGTTTCTCGCCTAGTTTAAAATGCAAGGACTCTGGCTTTAATCTGTAGCCTTCACAAGTCGGACAAGTAATGATAGTCATAAAGTCTTCTGCCCACCGTCTTATTTTTTCGGAAGTGGAAGTGGATTGCCATCTATGCAGCATATTGATCAGGCCTTCTTGGCTGAGGTTGTAGACAAAATCATTTTTGGAATAACCCATGGCAATGCCGAGTTCTTCCCCGCCTTTCAGTATGACTGCCAGCCCTTTCTTTGGAATTTTTTTTACAGGTGTGGAAAAACTAAATTTATATTTTTTTGCGATAGCCTTGAGCTGCTTGAAAGTAAAGTTGTCTCTCACTTCTCCAAAAGGCACGATGCCGATATTGTCTATGCTTTTACTATCATCAGGTATGACCTTTTCCATGTCCACCTCATGGCAATTGCCTAAGCCTCTGCACTTGGGGCAGGTGCCGTAGGGAGAGTTGAAAGAAAAAGTATTGGGAGAAGGCTCTTCATAAGAGATGCCAGTATCAGGGCACATCAGACGCTTGCTAAAAGGCTTGGCCTCATTTGTGTCCACATTCAGTATCTGGATGAAATCTGGTGACTGCTTGAAGGCGATCTCCAGACTGTCGGCAATTCTATCACGCTTGTCCTTGGTAACCTTGATACGGTCTATGACAATTTCTATGTCGTGGACTTTATATCTATCAAGTTGAAGGCCAGGTTTCAGGTCGAGGATTTTGCCATCAGCTCTCACCTTAGTATAGCCTTTCTTTCTGGTTTGCTCGAAGAGGTCTCTATAATGTCCTTTTCTCGCTCTTATCACCGGCGCCAGAATACAGATCTTTTTATTGTTGAAATCCTTGAGAACTTTGTCGATGATTTCCACTTCGGAGTATTGAACCATCTTTTTGCCAGTATTGATACTGTAGGCATTCCCGATACGAGCATAGAGGAGTCTCAGAAAATCATAGATCTCTGTGGTTGTTCCTACAGTGGAGCGAGGATTCCAGGAAGTTGTTTTCTGTTCTATGGAGATCACAGGAGAAAGACCTTCTATCTTGTCCACATCGGGTCTCTCCATCTTTCCCATGAATTGCCGAGCATAAGATGAGAAGGTTTCCATATACCGTCTTTGACCTTCAGCATACAAGGTGTCAAAAGCCAAGGAAGACTTGCCACTACCACTAAGGCCAGTGATGACAACCAATTTGTTTTTGGGGATACGGACATCCAGATCCTTGAGATTGTTCTCTCGAGCACCTATGATGTCTATGAATTGTTCTGGAGAAGTGGCTTTCGGCATTTATGTATAATGGCTTGGATATTCAATAATGGGCTAAGATACTAGCCTGTCGCCTAATATCTTCAGATTTGAGAAAGAGATGATTTGTTAAAGTTCTTTTTCTTACCATAGAGTCTGCCTGGATAGTCTTATTTTCCAAAAATTATTTTTTTAACCTTAAATCTAAGAGTCAACTATGAATTATTTTTTTCAAATCCTATTCGCTATTTGCATCTTTCCTTGCTGTCTCACGGCACAAAATCTTGATTTTTTTGAGTTACCGACCTACAGTACTCAAAAGGTATCAGTCGTCAAGATCGTCCCACAAGGTGATGGATTTCGCGCTTTTGTCACTTCACAACAAGAGGTGACCAATCTTGGCGAGGCCCCAGTAATGATTAATATCCTGGAAGTGCTGGATTACAATTCTCAAGGACAATCAAAGACAGTAGGTAATCATATCCTTGCAAATAGGGCTTTCAAGGGTTACGGTGGCCAAACCTTTAAAAAAGGCCGAAAATCTTATGGCACAGACAAAGATGTGATGAATTATGAGGCACTTCAGGAACTCTATCCTGAACTATCCGATGTGGATCACTTGGATACAGACAATAAGAAAATGCCCGAAACTTACTACGCCAGTCAACTTACCACGAGTACCTTTAAGTCTAAAGTAAAAGGCTTTTCCAGTTATAAGATGTCCTCTGATGCTACTACAAATCCAGCAAAAAACAAAAAGAAAAAAAGAGGGCTGATGAACAAACTGGCAGACGTCAGTAACAAATTAGATAATAAAAAAGGAGAGATGGGTGGCAAACAGAAAACTTATCAGGCTATCGATGAGGTGCAGTTGGACTGGGAAGATGATTACAGTGGTGGACAAGACAAGAAGAACTTCTGGAGAAATCTTACTTACATGTCTTCCATGACGACTGGCAACGTCCTCGCAGTCAATGCCAGGAAAGAAAAGAGTGATGACATGCACGAACAGATGAATAGGGAGATTGTAGTGTTTGGCCCAACAGGTGAATTAATCAATAGACAAGAATGGAACACTGAGACGCCATGGAATCATATGAAGTCTAATGTAAAATATTCCGCCGCAGAGGATAATGCCTGGGATATAGATTTTCTTGTTTGTGTTGCGAAACAGAACACCAGAAAAAAGCAGAATCCTGATGGTGACAAGAGGCAACTTAATGTATGTGCTGTAGGTGCAGCAGGCTCAATATTATATAACCACACTTATGACCTACCCGAAGAGTATAGTTCCTTAGATACTATAATTGCATCGGATGGACAAAAGACGATTGTGATAGGGACAATGAAGAATAATGACAAGTTCGTATTGGATTCGACAAAGGATAACCAAGTGATGAGATCCGCGTCTACTGAGGGGGAATTTTCAGGTTATCTATCCACTAAAGCTGGAGACTTTATTGTAAATGAGAAAACGGATTTCAGGACTAAGCAAACTTCAGAATATTATCTATACCCAGTGATGGAAAGCACAATTGGGGAACCTATGGTGATCGAAGCTGGCTTGAAAGACAAGACAAGTTCAAGACTGGATTTATTGGTCAATGATGATAGTAAGGTCATCATTCAGGTCAAAGAAGCTGCTAAGGGTATCAATGGTTTTAAAAGAACAGAATTGACTCTGCCTACGCTATACGAACTGAATAATGGAGAATTGAAAAGGATAACAAGTTTTGAAGAAAACGGATTGGTAGCCAATCCGATAGAAACACAATCAAACACTAGTGTCTTTAGCACCAATGACGGTTATTATTTTGCTGGAAAAAAATTCAGGTTGAATGACAAGGGCGACAATGTTATTACCAATGCCATTATAAAGTTGTCTTACTAGTCAAGTGTACTACATTTCAAAATGGAGATCAATAAATGGTCTCCATTTTTTTTGCTTAGTAATAATTGTAATTTTAAAGGATAACTTCAATAGGCATATGCATATTCGCTGTTACTTCAAAGGTAGGCTTTGTTCACTACAGCTCTGCTTCAGTCTAAGCTTAACTGGGATTTGCCTTGTGTAGAACCAACTACGTCGCTTATAAATCAAGATTCATGTCTTGAATATGCGGTGATGCCAACCAACAGATCAATATATTTAACAGTCAAGCAAGATTGTATGATTCTGATGTGAGAGAAGTGTGGGGAGAGTGGCAAATAAGAGTCGGTCCTGGCGCAGGTCAATTGTTGGACTATGAAGGTCCAGATGGTGACGGAAGATTGGTAATAAGAACATGATTGAACCCATATAAATTATGAGGGGAGTTTTATTAGGCTCCCCTTTTTCAAATTCTTACAATGCTCAGAACTCTATTATTCTTCTCGTTGTTTTTGGTTGGTTCATACCCTAATTTATCAGGACAGCAGATCGGCTATTTCGGAGGTGGACTGAACCGAGGGATGGCCTCGACATCTGATGTCATCCAAGCTGTACCGGGAACTTATCAGCTCAAGAATGATTTCTATCGCGGTTACTCGGGATATTTTTTATCATACCCTGTTACAGAAAAATGGAATGTAGGTACAGATTATACTTTGACTGAAGGCTGGACTGGTACTTCCTTTCATCTTGATCACTGTTCTGGTCTTTGTGGTTTTCGAGCTTCAATAATTAAAATGCACCGTTATGGCATATTTGCTGAGAGACAGTTGCTGGACTGGAGAAACATCTTTCGGATCAGCGGTAAGGCTAAAGTGATGTATGAGAATGCTGAGAATACTTGGCCTTTTTTGGATTATGGCGAGTTGCGTAAAGTCAGGTCATGGCGACCTGAAAATACAGGTCCCTATACAGAATGGGATATGTATGTGCAGCCTCTCCCTGGCAAGCAAGTGTTGCCAGGCATAGCTATCCGGCTGCAAGTGAGACTGATCTGGAGGATCTATTTTCATTACGAGTACGGCTATACAGAGGGGCATAGGGAGTTTCAGAAATTCTACTTCGAGAATCATTATCTAGGTGAGCCAGGCGTTACAGGGATATGGTCTTCTGACGGGGACTTGCAGTATAGGACTTGGGGTTTTTCTGTAAAGTTCTTGGGTCCTGTGGAGCGGTTTGAGAAAGGGAAGTTTGAGTTGTTTTAGCTTTTAGTATTGCTGAAGCCATCCCACCACCACCGGCACCATCACTTCTTGCGTCACCCGCTCTGCCATCTCCACCACTTCTTCCAGCGTTGTCTCTGTTATGACTTCTGGTGGATAACAGATATTAGTCACAATTGATAACACGGCAGTCTTGATACTGCAATGATTGGCCACAATGACTTCTGGGACTGTGGACATACCTGTCATATCAGCACCTATCATATTAAGGTATTTGTACTCTGCAGGGGTTTCCAAGCTAGGCCCTTGAAAGCCGACGTAGACGCCTTCTTGAAGTGGCCGACCCAATGCTTTTTGGGCGGCGGTTTGGATTTGAGTTCTGAGTCTAGCATCGTAGGCATTGCTCATATCTGGGAAACGCAGACCAAAGCGCTCATCATTGGGACCTCTCAAGGGGTGCTCTGGCATCAGATTGATGTGATCCTTGACGAGGACGATCTCACCTGGTCCATAGTCAGGATTCAGGCCTCCAGAGGCATTGGTCATCAGGAGTTCTGAGATGCCTAGCTGTTTCAAGATGCGAATAGGGAAACTGACTTCTGCGGCAGAATAGCCTTCGTAGTAGTGCAGGCGCCCGTGTATGATGAGTATGGGTTGTCCTTTGAGTTGGCACGATAGGAACTCCCCTTTGAGGTAGGTGCTAGAGACGAGATGGGGTATTTCCTGGAAAGCCACTCTGTCTATAATCTCAAATGCCTCGAGTAATTGCGTACCTCCAGTGCCTGTAATAAGGGCTTTCTGGAAAGGCTCTTGGAATCGGTCATTTAGCCATTGAGCGGCGTCGGTGGCATTTTGATATATGTACATATCATAAAGATAACATAGCTCAATGTCCAGAAAGGGCTACAAATCATAAAAAACCCTATATTTGTGACAGATATGATTGTTAGGAGGGAGCAAAAGTTCCCTCTTTTTATTTTAGGTCCTCAAATTATTAGCTATAGACATCAGGTCAGAGATCGAGAAAGTATGCCAGCAGAGATTCCAAGAAGAGGATCTCCAAGACTGTTTTCTGCTGGATATCTCGCTGAATGGCAAGAAGCTGGAAGTCTATGTAGACACAGACCAAGGCATAAAATTCTGGCAATGTCAGAAGCTGAGTAGGGCCATAGAAGCACAATTAGACGAAAGTGGAACTTTAGGCGAAGATTATTTACTCGAAGTCTCCTCTCCCGGCATAGATAAACCCTTACAACTGCAACGGCAGTATCCGAGAAATATAGGCAGAACCTTGCGACTGGAATTACCAGAAGATGTAGTAAAAGAAGGAAAGTTGCTTGAAATTGCTGAGGATGGCGCTCTTAGGATGAAGATCAAAGGGGTGAAGAAAGGACAATTCAAGGAAGAGCTCATACCCTTTGAGGACATAAAGTCAGCAGTGGTATTGGTCTCATTCAAGAAGAAAAAAAAGTAAATGAGACTTTGATTTGGTTGACAATATCATTAGTCAAACTTATTCTGGATCAATCTCAACCGTAGTGGAGAGATCAATGAGGGGTCTACTGGATAAGATATAAGCAGACATGAAAACTGGGTTCAAATGTGGACTCAGATTATTTAAATAACGGACAAAATTTTTTAACAGATGGAAAAGATTGATTTAAGATGAATCTTGTTGAATCATTTTCAGAGTTTAAAGCGGGCAAAAACATAGACCGGCCCACAATGGTCAGAGTTCTCGAAGACGTCTTCAGAACTTTGATCAAGAAGAAGTACGGTTCTGACGAAAACTTCGATGTCATTGTCAATGACCAGAACGGAGATCTCGAGATGTGGAGAGTGAGAGAGATTGTTCCAGATGGTGAGGTGACGGATGAGATGAGTCAGATATCTAGTTCTGAGGCATTGTCTATAGACGATGATTACGAGATTGGGGATGAGTGCTACGAACAATTGGGTCTAGAGGATTTTGGAAGGAGAGCAATATTGGCCGCAAGGCAGACGCTGATCTCCAGAATCATGGAACTCGAAAAAGACGAAATCTTCAAGAGATACTCTGATCGTATAGGTGAGATTGTTCTAGGAGAAGTGGCACAGGTGCTCAAAAGAGAGTTCCTCATCGTGGATGATGCGACAGGTAGTGAGATTTTATTACCGAGATCAGAAATGATCAGAGGTGATTTTCTCAGAAAAGGAGATATGATCAAAGGGGTGATCAGAAGAGTGGATATGAAAAACAATAATCCTGTTGTCATCATGTCCAGAACTGATTCCCGTTTCTTAGAGAAACTGATGGAGCAGGAGGTTCCAGAAATAGAAGATGGTCTGATCACCATCAAGAAGATAGTAAGAATACCAGGCGAAAGAGCCAAGGTAGCAGTGGAATCTTATGACGACAGAATAGATCCGGTAGGAGCTTGTGTCGGAATGAAGGGTTCCAGAATTCATGGAATAGTGAGAGAGCTGAAGAACGAAAACATTGATATCGTGAATTACACGAATAATGTATCCCTCTTCATACAGAGGTCATTGACACCGGCCAAAGTTTCCAATATAGACCTGAACACTGAAAAGCTGACAGCCTCTGTATTCCTGAAACCGGACCAAGTGTCTCTGGCGATAGGAAAAGGCGGATCTAATATCAAGCTGGCTAGTAGGCTGACAGGCTATGAGATAGATGTCTACAGAGAGAATGATGAAGTGGGAATGGAAGATGTAGATCTAGATGAGTTCACTGATGAAATAGAAGAGTGGGTCATAGATTCTCTCAAGAACATCGGTTGTGATACGGCAAGGAGTGTCTTGGATCTAAGTAAAGAAGAGTTGCTAAGGAGAACAGATCTAGAGGAAGAAACCGTAGCGGCAGTTATCAAAGTGTTAGAGTCTGAATTTGCTAATGACTAATGGGAGAGTTATGAAATAACAGGAGTAAGTTTCCAAAGACAAGAATTTTAATTTTTACAATATAGATGGCAGTACGCTTAATTAAGATTGCAAAGGAGTTAAATGTGGGGACTTCCACCATAGTGGAATTCCTGACTGAGAAGGGGTTTGAGGTGGATAGCAAACCGACCTTCAAGTTGACTGAGGAGATGCATAATGCTCTACTGGTAGAGTACAGTAACTCCGCAGCCATCAAGGAAAAGGCTGACAAATTGGTCATAGGGACCAGACAAGATGAGGTGAAGCCTGAGCCTCCCAAGCCTGTTTTCGTACCGAAACCACCAGTTGTGGAGACGCCACCTCCGGTTGTAGTGAAGCCAGTGGAACCACCTCCTACTCCAGCAGAAGAAAAGGTGGAAGAGAAGAAAGAAGAAGAGCAGATTGTAAGAGCTGAAGCACCTAGAGCTGAGCTCAAAGTAATAGGCAAAATAGATCTGGAGGAAAAGAAGAAGCCAGCACCTAAGAAAGTGGTACCACCACCTGCTAAGCCTAAGCCAGCCAAAACTGCCAAGCCTTCCAAAGAAGTAAAAGCTGCTAAACCAACCAAACAAGCCAAATCAACGGACAAGGCTAAGCCGCCTACTCCTGCCAAAGAGCAAAAGACAGGCCTACCGCCTCTGCCTCCAGAAGAAATGATGAGGGCTGTCACGCCAGAACTCAAAGGCCTCAAGATTCAGGGTAAGATAGATCTCAAAAAATTTGATAAGCCTAAGAAGCCAGAAACAAAACCTCAACAGAAATCTGATTCCGGTGGCGGCAAAAGAAAACGAACTAGAAAGAAAGTCACTGCACAATCCAACTTTAAGAGAAATCAAAAGGGCAGACCTTCTCCAAGTAATAGAAAAGGTAAAACTCAAGAAGAAATCAAAGCCATCTCCAAGAAGGAGATAGAAGATAAGATCAAAGCAACCATGGCTAGAATTTCTGGCGGTGGCAAGAACAAGAGGCAGAAGATCAGAAGAGGGAATAGGGAGGAGAAGAGAATGAGTGCTGAAGCAGATGAGATAGCTAACATTGAAACAACACTGAAGGTAACAGAATTCATTTCTGCTTCAGAGTTGGCGTCACTGATGGATGTGACCGTGTCTGAGATCATCACCAAGTGTATGAATCTAGGTGTCATCATCTCCATTAATCAGAGGATGGATGCTGAGATCATCGAGCTAGTTGCTAGTGAGTTTGGTCATGAGGTAGAATTCATCGCTGTCGATAATTCCGATACGGAGTTTGAGGAAGAAGCTGTCGATGCTCCAGAGGATCTCAAACCTAGAGCACCTATCGTCACAGTGATGGGACACGTGGATCATGGTAAGACTTCCTTATTGGATTTTATCAGGGAAGCCAATGTCGCAGATGGAGAGGCAGGGGGAATCACCCAGCACGTCGGAGCTTATTCTGTACCCGTCGGCGAGCAGATGATCACCTTCTTGGATACACCGGGTCACGAAGCCTTTACTGCGATGAGAGCCAGAGGTGCAAAGCTGACTGATATCGTCGTCGTCATAGTAGCTGCGGATGATAAGATCATGCCACAAACCAAGGAAGCCATCAGCCATGCACAAGCTGCAGGTGTGCCGATAGTTTTTGCCATTAATAAGATAGATAAAGACGGTGCTGATCCTAACAGGATCAAGCAAGGTCTTTCTGAAATGAATATCCTCGTGGAAGAATGGGGTGGTAAGTTCCAATCTCAAGATATCTCAGCTAAGGCAGGGACTAACATCGACCTACTCTTAGAGAAAATAGTTCTGGAAGCAGAAATGCTAGAATTGAAAGCTAATCCAGAAAAGAACTCGATAGGTACTGTTGTAGAGGCATCTCTAGATAAAGGACGTGGATATGTAACCAAGTTATTAGTCCAGAGTGGTACTTTGAAAATAGGAGATGTACTCGTGGCTGGGTCTTATGCCGGTAAGGTGAAGGCCATGTTCAATGATAAAGGTAAGAAAATAAAAAGTGCAGGACCTTCAGTGCCTGTTGCAATCTTAGGACTGGACGGCGCACCACAGGCAGGTGAGAAGTTCAAGGTCATGGACAAAGAGCAAGACGCCAAGTCTCTCGCTTCCAAGAGAAGTCAAATAGAAAGAGAACAATCCAACCGAGCCAACAGACGTATCAGTCTCGATGAGATTGGAAGAAGATTGGCCCTAGGAACCTTCAAGGAATTAAACTTGATCGTCAAAGGTGATGTGGATGGTTCCATCGAGGCACTTTCAGATTCATTGATAAAATTATCTCAGGAAACCGTTCAGGTCAATGTCATACACAAAGCGGTAGGACCTATCGCAGAGTCTGACGTTCTATTGGCCTCAGCTTCTGATGCCATCATCATCGGGTTCCAAGTAAGACCATCTGGTAGTGCTAGAACGATAGCCGAAAAAGAAGGCGTTCAGATCAAGACTTACTCCATCATCTATGAAGTCATAGATGAGATCAAAAAGGCCATAGAAGGCATGCTCGATACGATCAAAGAAGAAAAGATCGTCGGTAATATTGAGATCCAGGAAATCTTCAAGATCAGTAAGGTCGGTACTATCGCAGGTTGTATGGTATCGGATGGAAAAGTACTGAGGGATTCCAAGATAAGACTGATAAGAGACGGTATTGTCATCTTCCCTACTAAGGAAGGCGTGGTTGCAGAACTAGCCTCTCTGAAGAGATACAAGGATGATGTCAAGGAAGTCAGAGCTGGAATGGAATGTGGTCTGAGTATCAAGGGTTACAATAATATCCAGGTAGGTGACGTCATAGAATCTTACGAGATCGTAGAGACTAAACGAAAACTCGAGTAGTCATTAAGAACCCGTCGGTAAAAAACAAGTCTGAGTTGAAAATATTTCTTGACACCAAAGTCAAGGAGATAAATAGACTGGACTTCATCGTGGATGATCCCATCTGTATACCCAAGCGGTACAAACTAAAACAAGATGTGGAGATCACGGCTTTTTGGACAGCGATGCTGGCCTGGGGTCAGAGAGTGACCATCATCAATAAATGTACAGAGCTATTTGCCCTGATGGGTGATTCGCCTTATGAATTCATAGTCGAGCATACAGAAAAAGATCGAAAGAGGTTTGAACATTTCAAACACCGCACTTTTCAGTACACGGATACCCTTTACTTTTTAGAATTCCTTCAGAATCATTACCGCGCTTCATCGAGTATGGAAACGCTTTTCTCAGGTCATGATGACCAGAAATCTGGATTGATCGCTTTTCATGAGCATTTTTTTGATTCTCCTGTAGCACCGCAGCGGACTCGTAAGCACGTCGCCACACCAGCCCGCAAGTCTACTTGCAAGCGACTCAATATGTTTATGAGATGGATGGTCAGAAAAGATGAGAGTAAGGTGGATTTTGGATTGTGGAAAAATATAAAACCGGCACAGCTCATGATGCCACTCGATGTTCACGTAGAAAGAGTCGGCCGACAGCTGGGCTTATTGCAGCGTAAGCAACGAGACTGGAGAGCAGTGGAAGAACTCACTGCAGCGCTCAGAGAGTTGGACCCAGTGGATCCGGTCAAGTATGATTATGCCTTGTTTGGTCTAGGTGTAAAGGGAGAGCTGTAGTCAGTCACTAGATGTCTCTAAATTTGATCGCGCAGATGCGTCTGCCTTGAGCAGAATTTTCGAGATGGACAAATAAGCGTAAACCTGCACCTTGTGCATTATAAAGTTTGCCTATCAGGTAATCACCATCATTTTCTGAGGAAGAGCCTTTGTGGCTGGTCTCTATTTTAGTAGGGGAGAATGCGCTTAGCTTGGTTTTCAGGGCTTGCATCACTTTGTTCGCACCTTTTATTTTATCATCCTTGTCTATTTTCAACTCTACTTCTGGACTCAAATGAGTATAGATACCCTCGTAATTTTGATTCTTAAAGAGCTCTATATAACTCTGAGAAGAGAGGGTTGTGGCAGTTGCGAAGATCATTCCCACCAGAATAAACATATTTTTTGACATAACGATATATTAGTATTAGTGCTATAATCATTACAATAACGAGTCCAAGCAATCAAAAGTTAGGGAATGAGGGGTGGTATTCTGTTAACCAAGCTGAGAGTACCATTATACTTCAATATTCTAGGCTTATTTTCGAGATTCTAAACACTAAACCAATATGAAAAAGAGAGCATTTTTAATGATTTTGGATGGGTGGGGACTCAATGAGGAGGCTTCTGTCAATGCGTTGAAGGCCGCTCATACTCCGTATGTGGACTCGCTTTTTGAACGATATCCGCACTCTGAATTAGTAACTTATGGAGAGGAAGTCGGCTTACCAGAGGGACAAATGGGCAATTCGGAGGTTGGTCACCTGAATCTAGGGGCGGGTAGAGTCGTGTATCAAGAATTGGCGAGGATCAATAAAGCAATCAAGGAGGGCACAATCAAGGATAATGATACTTTCAAGGCTTTGGTCCAGAAAGCAGAACAGCGAGATCGACCTGTACATCTAATGGGCTTACTCTCTGATGGAGGTGTACATGCCCACGTGGACCATATCATAGCTATGGCAAATCATATTACAACAGCGGGTAGACAAGTCTATCTTCATATGTTTATGGATGGTCGAGATACTGGACCCAATTCTGGGATTTCATATCTCAAAAAACTCAAAGCAGGTATAGATCCTGACTTAGCGACCATCAGCACCATCATAGGACGATATTATGCGATGGATCGAGACCAGAGATGGGAAAGAATCTCTAGAGCTTACGATTTGCTGACGCTAGGTAAAGGTGAGCTGGTTTCAGACCCGATAGCCGCTGTACAATCAGCCTATGATTCAGATATAACAGACGAATTCATGACAGCCTTCAAAGTAGGGCCTGCAGACACTGGACTGATCAGGGAAGGTGACTGTGTGCTGTTTGCCAATTTCAGGACAGATAGACCGAGGCAATTAACCCGAGCCTTGACTCAGCAGGCTTTCCCGGATTTTGGGATGAAGCCAATGGACTTATACTATGTTACCATGACCAGATATGATGCAGCATTCAAGAATATCAATGTCATCTATGAGAAAGAAAACCTCACAGAGACCCTAGGGGAGATAATAGCAGCACAGGGATTAAGGCAGCTACGTATAGCCGAGACTGAGAAATACCCACATGTGACTTTCTTTTTTTCCGGGGGTAGGGAGGAGCCTTTTAAAGGAGAGATCAGAAAGATGATAGCTTCTCCCAAGGTCGCCACTTACGACCTGCAACCTGAGATGAGTGCCTATGAATTAACTACGACACTGATAAATTCCATTGACGCGGACCAGCCAGATTTAGTCATAATGAATTTTGCCAATGCAGATATGGTAGGTCATACAGGAAATTTCCAGGCCGCCATAAAAGCTGCAGAAACGCTGGATTCTTGTCTGGAAGTCATAATCCCCAAGGCAATGGAAGCTGGCTATTCTATGCTAGTGATAGCAGATCATGGTAATTCAGACCTTATGAAGAACCCGGATGGCTCACCTCATACAGCTCATACCACCAATCCCGTCCCGATTATTCTGATACAACCTGATCAAGATATGAAGCAGGAAAAGAAGATCAAATCTGGGAATCTCGGGGACGTGGCACCTACTTTATTGCACCTGATGGGGATTAAGCAACCTAACTCAATGACAGGAAGAAATCTCATAGAGACCACCACCATAAATTGATAAACTATATATTTCTCCAGTAGGAGTTATATCAAAATTAAATAAGGACTGAGGCAGCGAAACTAAAAAATACGGCATCTATATTGTGATAAGACAGAATTATTGCTATATTTAGTTAACTAAAATTTATTGCTATGAATATATTTCTCGGAATATTAGCGTTCTTTCTTTTAGCTACTGTTGGAGTTTATTTTCTAAACAGAAATGTAGAAGCCTAGAAACGCTTTCTTAACAACAATCTACACAATGAGTTACTCATTTTAGGGAGTTTAGTTGCCAGACTAAACTCCCTTCTTAATATGGTATTGAGTCGTCTCAGATTGCTTTGACAATTAGCTTACATATTTGATTTTCTTGATTTTCTGATGTCTAGGTAATTCTATCTTGTGCTCGATCAGTTCCTAAATCAGTATCACAGCCATAATTTTCAAAAAAGTATATTTTTTGGAGTTACATTTAGATTACTGAGGAAATTAATACCATAAATGACAAGTTTTTATTTACTTGCATTATAATTAGATACTAGCGCAAATGCAGTGAATATTATTCACATATCTGCGTCAAGATAAATCGGCAGAGGAGGGTTTAGTTCGTGATTTTTTAACCAAGAAGGCGACTGACCCTCCGTTTTTTTTGCCCCTACTCCTCCACATTAAAAGTTTTTATATCTCATATTTGACCCCATGGGAAATGAACGATATGATAACTTGCTGACTGCCATCGAGTTAGAAAGAAAAGCAGAAGAAAAGCATCATAGAAGTCTCTCCGCTGGCAAGTCGATAGCCGAAAAAATCGAATCAGGAATAGTCTGGTACCCTCTACTAGAAATCAATCAGCATTATACCGTAGGTGAGCAGATAGAACTCACTTTCGAAAGGACCAAGCAATTGGATTCCCCGCATAAATTAAAATCTGGGGTAGGTTGCCATATATTCAAACTGGAAGGTGCCCAGAGATCCAAAGAATGGCGAGGCGTCATCTCCTATGTCAAAAGAAATAAAATAGCTGTCATATTATCTGAATCCATTATTTCAAAAGATGAGCTGTCAGATATGAAAGGGCAGATCGGCGTGGAGCTCATCTATGATGATCGTCCTTATACTGTCATGGCAGCAGCTATCTCAGCAGTAGTAGCTTCGGAATCACCACACATCAAGATCTTGCGAGAAGGTGTCGCCCAGCTCGATAGCTTAGCGAGCGAATCGCCTTTGGGTTTTGAGATAACACCAGATTTTCTGAATGAAAGTCAGACTGAAGCGCTCAATGGCTCTCTGGAAGCTGATAATATGGCTATCATACATGGTCCACCGGGTACAGGAAAGACGACGACCCTGATTTCAGTGATAAAGTCGTTATTGAAATCGGAAAAAAGAGTACTGGTCTGTGCACCGAGCAATAATGCAGTGGATCTATTAGCGAAGCATCTCGATATGTCTGGTGTTCCGGTACTGAGGATAGGTAATGTGACTCGTATAGCCAACGAGCTTACCCATCTCACGCTCATAGAAAAAGCCCGTTACCATCCTGACTGGCAGAATATTAAAAAAGTAAAGATAGAGGCAAGTCAGCTCAGACGCAAAGCCAACAAGTTCAAGAGACGATTCGGAGCGCAAGAGAAAGCAGATCGACGAGATCAATATCGTGAAGCAAAGGATCTCATGAGTTGGGCAAGAGATTTAGAGAAAAAGCTGATTTCTGGTTTGATTAGAGAATCCAAAGTCATCTGCACGACGCTGATCGGTGTAAGTCATAAGTCTATCACTGATCTGAAATTCAGAACTGTTGTGATCGACGAAGCTTCACAAGCTCTGGAGCCAGAATGCTGGAATGCAATGCTAAAAGCTGAACGCGTCATACTTGCAGGTGATCACCTCCAGCTGGCTCCTACTGTAAAGTCCATCGATGCTGCTAAGATAGGCCTCGGTGAGACTTTGCTTACTAGAATGACAGGCACAATCAAGCATACCTATCTGCTCAACGTACAATATAGGATGAACGAAAAAATTCTTTCTTTTTCCAATGAGCAGTTTTATGAAAATAAATTGAGTTCTGATCCCAAAAATGCGGAGCGCTTACTCGAGGAAGGGGATGCGCCGTTGGTTATGATAGACACCAGTGGTTGTGGTTTCGAAGAGCAAATAAATGAGCGCTCGCTGAGCAAAAGAAATCAAGGTGAGTATTTTATCCTGAGAGAACATTTTATTCAGAATAGGGCAATGTATGAAAATGCCACCATAGGTATAATCAGTCCTTATTCTGAACAAGTAAAGTACCTGAGATCAAAAATAGAAGAAGATGAGATCTTTAAGGAAATCGACTTGATCGTCAATAGTATAGATGGATTCCAAGGACAAGAAAAGGATGTCATCTATATCAGTCTAGTCAGATCCAATCCCAATGGGGAAGTCGGTTTCTTGGCTGATGAGCGCCGGCTCAATGTGGCGATGACCCGAGCTAGAAAAAAACTCATCATCATAGGAGATATGAGTACGCTGTCCACGAAGAAAATTTTCTCAGACCTGGCCGAGCACATAGAGCAGATCGGATACTATCAGTCTGCATGGGAGTATATGGGTAGCTAGATAGACCAAGTATGTGCTGTCTCTAGTTTAGAACAAAATGGCGCTTAATAGGTAATGCCCAGCTTGTCGTGTATTTTTCCTTCCATCACTTCTTTCGCTCTCCTCATTAGCGTATCATCTCTGTTGTCTGCTTCATAGAAAGCATTGTCGTGCCATAGTTGTGAAGTCATCCAAATTTTAAGTTGGTTGATGACATTATTGGGAAAATTTGCGGGTTGTCTATAATTTTCCATTCTGGAATTGACGAATTTTCTAAAATCCTTTAGCATAAAGGCTTCAAAGATACGGTCCTCCATAAAAGCACTCACTGACTTATATTGCTTCAACAAGTCTTGCCTATGCTCATGTACATAGGTCGTCGCAAATTCGTAAAGCAGCCCTGCATTATTCATATCGTTATAGAAAAGCACATCTTCGTCGGAGCTATGCTGGTAGTGAATATCTGGTATGATGCCACCAGGGCCAGCTAAAATTCTTCGGCCGCTTTTGGTTTTTGTTTCCAGCTCTTCTGGAACCTTGAGCGCAGAAGTCAAAGCATTGGCTTTCAGCTCGTCCTTATAATCATCTAACCAGTCATTTTCATTATCGCTGATTCTCTGGAGGTGTCTGCCCATGGGAGAGTAATAACGTCCTACGGTTAATCTGATATTGGATCCATCACCCAGTTTGTAAGATTGCTGGATAAGGCCTTTGCCGTAAGTCGATACGCCTAAGATGACTGCTCTATCCCAATCCTGCATCGCTCCTATAAATAATTCGCTGGCAGAAGCCGAATAGGCATCTTGGAGAACTGCGAGCTTTCCATATATCCATCTTCCTCCTTTGGTTGATTCCGTTATTTCTTCTTCTTGATTATATCCTTTAGAGGAGTATATGGTTTTTCCTTCATCCAGAAATTGATCAGCTAATTCTACGGCTTGGTCCTTTACGCCGCCACTGTTTCCACGAAGATCGAGTACTAATTCTTGCATGCCCTTAGAGGCAAGATTCTCCAGAGCTGGCAGGAATTCCTCCATCGTTTTAAGAGTGAACTTCGAAATCTTAATATATCCTATAGTCTCTGTCAACATATAAGCGGAAGTGATGCTTATCCATGGAATAAGAGCTTTGTTGAAGGAAATTTCCATCGGAAAACCATTTCTGATTATGCTCAACTCGTATTCATCAGTCCCTTTATCGTCCAAGATGGCTTGGATATCCTTATACTTGGTTTTGACGATTTTTTTGCCATTCAATTTTATTATTTGGTCTCCTCTTCTCAATCCGGCTTTTTCTGAAGGCCCATCTCGGAAAACATAAGTAACCAAGGCTGTATCTCTGAGTTGGTAGAAATTAAAACCCACAGCTTCACCCTTGTAACCTTTGTCAGCATTCATCTGTGCTTCTACTTCTTCTCTGCTCTGATATACAGACCAGCGGTCTAGCTGGCTGGCTACATTTCTAATGGCGATTTCTGTGAGACTATCGGCATCTACTTGATCCACATAATGCTCATTGAGGTAGAATAGCATCCAGTCAAACTTTTGTCCATTCAATCCTGCAGAATAGTTTTCTACCTGAGCAAAAAGAGCGCTTAGTGAACAAGTCAATAGAGCGATGAAAAAGGTTGATTTTGACATAATGCATATATGATTAAGGGAATATCAGAACGATCAAGGTAAGAGTGTAAAGATAGGTTAGAAGTGCATCAGATAGGGGATATTAATAAAACCTTAAGGTGATCTACATTAAAGTGTTAGTCTTCTGATAGCTAATAGTTTACAGTTTAGATTAAAATTGGATATATTTAGTATTGTTTCACATGAAAAATGTTTTTATGAAATTCCCGATTTTTACTCTGCTATTTTTTCTTTCATTTTCGTTACTGTCTCAGACTAATTTCAGGATGACCAATCCGTTAGTTGAAGATATTCTTAAAGGTAATTATGATCCGCAGGAATATGAATCAGACAGTGTCATCTTGGATCCTAGAGTGATTTTTCAGGCCATACAAAATCAAGTGGAACCAGATAGACTTAGGTCCTATTTAGAAACTCTATCGAGTTTTGAGACTAGGCATAGTAGCTCTGATACGCTTTCACCCACCACTGGTATAGGTGCTGCTAGAAGATGGATTTTTGATCAGTTTGCAACTTATGGTTCTGCGACTCCATCCTCAGAGGGTATCAGTCGCTTGCAAGCGACTTTCTTTCAGTTTGATGGATCTATCTGTGGTGTTGAGCAGCATCGGAATGTCTGTGCAGTATTGCCTGGCAGTCAGACCGAGGATAAGTCTATTGTCATAGTTGAAGCTCATATGGATAGTAGATGTGAAGATGAATGCGATATAACTTGTACAGCTCAGGGCATGGAAGATAATGGGTCTGGTACGGCTATGGTGATGGAACTCGCTCGAGTGCTCAGCCAATTTCAGTTTGAGCGGACCATCGTTTTCATGTTGACCACAGGAGAAGAGCAAGGATTGTTCGGAGCGGAAGCTTTTGTTAATTATTGCATGGACGAGGATATTGAGATACATGCTGTTTTTAATAATGACATAGTGGGCGGCATATTATGTGGTAAGACTTCTTCTCCTCCGTCTTGTCCTTTTGAGGGGGCCATAGACAGTACTCAGGTAAGGTTGTTTTCTTCTGGAAAAATACACAGGCAATTCTGTAGATGGATCAAGTTGGAGTATATGGAAGAGACTTTGCCTCTGGTAGAAGTACCGATGATGTTATCTATGATGAATGTGGCGGATCGAGGTGGAAGAGGAGGTGACCATCTGCCATTCACCAGAAGAGATTATCGTTCTATGAGATTTACAAGCTCTTATGAAAATGGCAATGCCAGTATCATGCCGAGCTATGTGGATCATCAGCACAGCTCGAGGGATGTCCTGGGAGTGGATACTAATGGAGATGGTGAGCTGGACAGTTTGTTCGTTGATTTCAATTATTTGAGCCGAAATACTGTTATTAACGGTGTTTCCATTTCTGCAGCAGCCATAAACCCTCAGCAACCAGTTTTTTCTTTTGAAGTCGAACCCGATTCCATTTTATGGACTGTGGAAGATCCCCTTCAGCTGAATCATTATAGGATATCGCGACGGACTAAGAGTATAGATTATGACACGATCTTTACTTTTACAGGTGTTTCGTATGGCCGCGTTCCCCGGTACGCTACTACAACTTTGTTTGATGAAGAATTACTCTCTGGTGCTAGTGTGGATAATGATGGCATAGAAAGTTTTTTCAGTGAGGAAGATGTTTTCTTATCCATTTCCGCTACAGATGAATTGTCCACTTATAAGGGAGCTGCATTTCTTTTACAAAATGTGAGCAACCCATTCCGCTCATCTACAGTCATATCCTATCAACTCACTAGTCTGAACAAAATAAATAGATTGGAAATAGAATTGACAGATATGCTAGGTAGACAAGTCCATAGATTTGATGGGCCAAAACTTTTAGGCATTAATAGCTTCAGTTATTATCCAAGTCCTGGTATGCAAGGCACATACAATTATAGTCTACTTATCAATGGGAAAGTTACAGATACCAAAAGGATGGTGGTGATGCACTAGTGGAGAGGCGGTGGTTAATAGTTTTTAGTTCAGAGTTAATATTTTGGTTAGCGATGAGCTAATAAGAAGTCAGCTACAAGATAACTCAGAATTCAAAAAAGCACTAAAAATGGTTTATAATACTATTTCATCTTAAATGAGTCACAGCAGAGTTGAAAATTCTCTGTGATGTGATGGAGTTGCAAGCTCATATTGCAAACAGCTTCTAACTATGCAGATAGAACAGTTTTAAGTCTAAAGCTTTAAACCACTATTATCCTGGGTCCTCATTGGTGAGTGGAACTAGAGTGCTTACCATTTTATTCCTGAGGTAGAATAACTCAGAACAATTTTCATTATGGAATACTTCATTGGCTATCCTCATAAGGTCTTCTACAGTTACACTTTCTATTTCTTCCTCTTGTGTATTTATTTTTTCGGCTGCACCAAGCATTTCGTAGTAAGCCAGATTAATGGCTTTGTGGGTTATGCTGACTTCAGAAAAAGCAACAGAACTGATCATGCTGTTTTTTACTTTTTGTAGCTCTTCTTTTGGTATGAGTTCTGTTTTGAGTTTCTCGAGTTCTGCCCAGATGAGCAACTTGGCTTGTTTCTGGTCTGCTTCTTCAGAGAAGGTTGCTTCTATGGTGAACAAGCCAGGATCCATAGTGCCCGTTATATAGGCATTTATTTTACTGAAGTGCTTAGTGCCTTTAAGTAGATTCTGGTATAGTCTAGCTGAACGTCCGCCACTCAGTATGTCAGATAGTATGTCATAGACGATAAAGTCAGGATGATTTCTGTCCGGCATATGGAAAGCGAGGTACAAGGCGTCTGCAGGGACTGGCCTATAAATGGTTCTCGTCTTGAAGATAAGTTGTTTTGGCTCTGAAGGGGCAGCAGCTATCTGTGTCCTACCAGTTGGAATTTTTCCAAACCACTTTTGCACTTGCTCTTTTACCTCTCGGCCATACTTGCCCGCTACGACTAGCACGGCGTTATCAGGCTGATAATATCGTTCAAAAAAAACTTTGACATCACTCAAGTTGGCTTCTGAAATATGCTCGGGTACCAGGCCTATGGTCGGCCACTTATAAGGATGTAGTTCAAAGGCTAGCGAGGACAATTCGTGCCACAAATCTCCGTACGGTTGATTGATACTGGTTTCCTTGAATTCTTCCACAACGACTTTTTTCTGGACGTCCAGACTCTTTTGGTTGAAGTCCAATTGCAGCATCCTGTCAGATTCTAGCCACAGGGCGACCTCCAGATTTTCGGCTGGCATGACGTTGTAGAAATTTGTCAAGTCAGAATTGGTGAAAGCATTGCTATCCCCGCCCGCTTGCTGAATAGGTGTATCATAATCCGCCACATTTGCAGAACCACCGAACATCAAATGCTCAAACAAATGAGCGAAACCTGTCTTGGCTGGATCTTCATTTTTGGAACCTACTTTATACAGAACATTTACGGTGACCAGCGGTGTGCTGTCATCTGGATGCAATATTACGGTAAGGCCATTGGGTAGGGTATATCGTTCAAACTTTATCAAAAGGAATTCATTCTATGTTTATTAATAAGCTGCCTTCATAATGCTGTACATGACAACAGTCAGCACCCAGTAGGAATGTCTTTTCAAAAAGCTCTTCCTGGTCCTTTACAGCTTTCACTTGGACATTCACTCTTCTATTTTGTAAAACTTTCTGTGAGGCATCAGTAAGTATCACATAACGATTTCTATCCTGAGCCATCCCTGACTGCCATTGTGATTGGTCTATTTCGATTTCTGTTCCGTCTGTTATATTATTTATAGTCAGGTCATCGAGAGTTACTGGTGATGCACCTTGAGTTACGACCTCGATGGAGATAGCTACAAATTCTTCTGTACAAGCCAAGTCTTCAGGGCAAGGTGCAGGTCCTGAAGCAACTTGTGTCGTATTGCAAGCTACAAATAATGATAAGTATAAAATTAGAACAGTGGTATAAAATATGTTCATTAGGTTTTTATTCGACTACTCAGTTCTATCGTAGACATATTCTTTGCCAGTAGTATAATCTTTGATAAATATGATCCCTTCACTCTGGGTGTACTTTATTTCCAGGGCAGGCTGGTTTGTGAAATTGACTTCTAATACATCGTAGAAAACTTTTCCATTGAGTGTAAGGCTGTCTGCCCTAGTTGAGGTTTGACTAGTTACGTTTAGGTTGTGTTCAAAAAGATAACTCCCTTCAATTTCAAAAGAGGCAGGAGAGAACAGTTCATGTATTGTAACAGTAATCATTTCTGATAATATTCTACTAGGAGGATTTGGAAAATTATGCAAGTTTATGAAAAGGGGGCCTGAGATTTCAGACGGATTGGAAAGCGATAGTTGTTGGACCTGAGTAAGTCCATTTATGGATTGTAGCAACGTCGCATCCTCTTCACAAGTGCCTGCAAATGAGTAGGTAGACGTGGTATCTTTAAAATTCGATATTTTAAAACTGATTTCTTCACCTGAGGCAGTTACAAAAATGATTTTTTCAGCTGTCGTATAATTAGATAAATAGGATTTAGCCGTGTCACTGAGGACTAATACCTCATTCTGCGTAGGCTGGGAACATGGGTTCTCATCTTCACAACTTATAAGGCAAAAAGACAGAACTGCTATCAGTGCCCAATATTTGAATAACCTATAGTGAGTCATAGTTATGATTATTTGTGTTGAAATATAATGATATATCAAGTCGCAGTTGATTCATCCACCCATTTTCCCACAAAATTAGGCTCGAATACATTCTTTCTGAGCATATCCATGAATTTCTCTCCAGAAATCGTCTCGGCTCCCATACTGAGGAGATGCTGAGTTCTCTGCTGGCAGTCAATGAGCCAGTAGCCGCGCTTCTCTAGCCAGCTCGTCAGTTGGATAAAACCATATTTGGAGGCATTACTTACATTGGCAAACATCGATTCTCCATAAAAAATCTTGCCTAATGCCAGCCCGTATAAGCCTCCCACCAGCTCATCGCCTTGCCATACCTCTACAGAATGGGCATAGCCTCTGTGGTGTAATTCCAGAAAAGTCTCCTCTAGTTTGTCATATATCCAAGTGCCTGCCTGCCCCTGCCGCTTTTTCTGCTTGCTCGCTCTGATGATCTGCGGAAAGGCTCGATCCAGCGTCCAGCTTAATTTGTCTCCGTTCAGATAAGGGCGCATACTCTTCGTTATGCGAATCTGTTCAGGAAACAGGACGCAACGCGGGTGGGTAAAGTACCAGAAAAGGGGTTCCTCAGCATTTGACCAGGGGAAAATGCCGAATTGGTAGGACAACAAGAGCATTTCAGGGCTGATATCCGCGCCCATAGCCAGCAGTCCATCTGGATCTGCACATAGAGGATGAGGGAAGAAATCTACCTCAGGAGGTAGAAAAAAGGCCATTTATCGCACCACCATTTTGTCGATTACAGCAGAAAGTCCTCTTTCCACGAGAGCATCTCTCATAGGCTTGAGCTTGTCCATATTGCCAGTTTTGACGATGGCTTTGCCTTTGTAATGTACGATAAGGGATAATTGTTCTGACTGTTCGAAAGTGTGATTACAGACTTCCATAAAGCATTGTATCACCCAGTCAAAGGTATTGAAGTCATCATTATATACGATAAGCTGAGAGTTTTGGAGACTAGTCGGGATCTCCTTTACAGTTTCAGCTATTTGTTCTAGTTCGTTAGATAGAAGGTTAGTCAAGTTCTTAGACATCTAGGATCTATTATTAAGGTTGTTAATTTAAATCGGCCAAAGCCTTTTCAATTGCTTCAAAATTGGGCAAATTCCCTGCATTTTCCAATACCTCCACATATTTTATTGTGCCTTTTTTATCTATTACAAAGGCAGAACGCTTGGAAACGCCTTTAAGACCAGCCACAAACTCTTCATATAGGGCATGATAAGCAGTACTTACAGTCTTATTGAAATCTGATAATAGTGGGAAATTGAGCTTGTTTTCTTCTTTGAATTTGGCCAATGTGAACGGAGAATCCACAGATATGCCCACTATAGAGGTGTTCAGGGACTCATATTTGCTGAGACCGTCCCGCATAGTGCATAATTCTGTCGTACAGACACCAGTAAAGGCAAAAGGAAAGAAGAGAACAACCAGATTTTGGCCTTTGTAGGATGCCAGTGAGACATCTTTAAGTTCAGAGTTCTTCAGAGTGAAGTCTGGTGCTTTATCACCAATATTAAGGGTCAGGGTCATGAGAAAATGAATTAGTCGTGATCAAATGTAGAACAAATGTTCAATAATCGAAATGAGGTCTTTTTATACTGGATAGAATAATTACCTTATGCCAATCACTTGCTAAAGCTAATGCATAAAACGTACCACAAGTGAATTTAATGCTTCTAGAATGAAGGCTCGTACAACAGCTTATATCCAGTTACATGTCGCTGTAGTTTTATATGGCTTCACAGCGATACTGGGTGATCTCATCTCGATCTCTGCCCTGAGCCTGGTCTGGTGGCGAGTATTGCTGACCAGTCTTAGTTTGTTGTTCTTTGTGGGCTTTGGGCGAGCTATTTTGAAGCTTCCGCCAAAGGTCATATTACAATTTATGGGCATAGGGGTGGTGGTGGCCGTTCATTGGTTGACCTTCTATGGCGCCATTAAGTATTCCAATGCCTCCGTCACTCTGGCAGCCTTTGCCGTCACTTCTCTTTTCACTTCCCTGCTGGAACCCATGATGACGGAGAAGCGCTTTGACAAGATCGAACTGATGTTGGGCCTATTAGTGATACCGGCCATGTTTCTGATTGCTTCCAATATAGACTTGAGTCTGGTCAAGGGATTATGGATAGGACTCTTCTCAGCTTTCCTCGCGGCTATCTTTGCCATACTCAATAAGAAGATGGTGGATAAGGCTGATAGTTATCAGATTACTTTTCTGGAAATGAGCAGTGCCTTTTTATTTCTAAGTCTGTTGTTGCCTTTTTTCATAGATGATAATACACCACTGATGCCTCTACCCACTGACTGGATTTATCTGATCATCTTAGCGCTGGTCTGTACGACTTTTGCTTTCATCATCTCCTTGAAAGCACTCGAACAGGTATCTGCATTCGATGCCAATCTTGTGATCAATCTGGAGCCGGTGTATGGCATCTTACTAGCCGCTATTATTCTGGGTGATCACAAGGAAGTGAGTCCAGCCTTTTATGTGGGGGTGGGGATGATACTGATGATAGTGTTAGGGTATACGTGGTGGCGGAATAGAGAATAGTTATAGTTTCAATGATTCAATTTCTAACTAGATGCTAACTATCTTTGATCAAATCCTAAATTTCTCTGAGATGAATAATTTCCAGAGCATAGTGACAAATTTACTTTCCAAATGTGGATGGGTGACAATGGATTGATCTGGTTGTTATGCTAGTAGTTAATCTCATTGGTGATATCCCTCTGAATGATGACTGGGCTTATGGAAAAAGTGTCTGGCATTTAGTAAACACGGTGAAATCAAAATGGAGAATTGGCCTGCAATGACCTTGGTTGCACAAATCTGTTAGGGTGCGATTTTCAGTTCAATATTAGGATTAACTTTTGAAAGCCTGAGGAATTCCACTTTTGTGAGTATTTATCTGGGAGTCTATTTACTCTACCTCCTTTTTAGAGAAAATCAGCATTGATAATCAATTGGTATGGTTTGGGACACTTGAATGTGTATTTACAGAAATATAGAAACAGCAATTTTTGATAAAAGAAGGATCAAAGAACCACTTAATGTTAATAGCGATCGCAATCTTTGCTTTATCATTTTATGTGTATCTCCAAAAGCTTAATCCAAGAAAGTACAATGGCGAATACTATGCAAGAACAAATTTCTCAACTTTACAAGATGAATTTGTTGTTAAAGTTGAAAAGTGCAGAATGTATAGAGGTTCTTGGATGCTGATTAATGATAGTATTTCAATCAATATGAGGGGAACAGAAGAATTGAGACAAAAAACTTCCCATAGCTGCCCAAAAATTGGAACTGTAGTAAGTAAGAAAACAAATAAACGTTATATAGAATTTTTGTATAGCAATAATATGAAGCAAAGTATGAAGTGTTTTGACTAAAGCTAAAGTGTAAATCAAGACAAAGAACGAAACATTGTGAATGTCGACTAAGTCTACTATTTCTTTAAACATAAGTCATATATGGACGATCGTTGTAAGAACAGCCTCCATTTGATAAAAAATCCAATTAAAAAAATTATGACCTTTCCCCTCATCACAGATCCCACACTCGAAGCTTACTGCAAGAAATACTCAAAGGCACTTCCTGAATCCATCCTGGCACTCGCCCCAGATGCCGATGCCACTGGTCAGTCCATAATGGTTTCTGGCCCCTACCTAGGGATGTTTCTCAAGATGATGTCCATGCTCATCGCGCCTTCATATATCTTAGAGTTGGGTACTTTTACAGGTTATGGTACGAGATGCCTATTGGAAGGCTTGCGAGAAGATGGGCTCATCTATACACTTGAAAAAAGCGATGAATACGACAGCTATTCTAATAATGCCTTCAGTAGTAGTCCGCGTAGAGATGAAATACAACAACTCAAAGGCGATGCCTCTGAACTTATAGCAACCATAGATGAACAATGGGACTTGGTTTTTATAGATGCCGCTAAGCGGCAGTATAGCCATTACTTCGATGAGATATTGCCACGGTTGAGAAAGGGTGGGGTGATGCTCGCAGATAATGTACTATGGAAAGGAAAAGTAGGGCACCCAGACAATGACAAACTAGGTCAAGGCTTGGATGCCTTCAATCAAAAAGTATTTGCTGATAATCGTGTTATGAATATCATCTTACCGATAGATGATGGTGTGAATTTTATTATTAAGAAGTGAGTGGAAAGAAATTTCCGAATTTCTCAGTGAGAGTTATTTTTTCTTGATTCCAAAATGCATAACAATGTTAGCTCTATGGTCATTTTTTATTTTGCCATTGCGACAAAAGGTGTAAAAGGTCTAAGATGTGTTTCAAAATTACTATACCAGTTCAATCAACTTCTGCAAAAGTCTAGAGACTTGCAGTCTAGCATCTTTCAGTCAAAAACCTAAAACAACGAGATAAAGCCAAAGTGTGCCTTGGGTCGTGCAAAATCAAAAGATTCACCCACATTCCTGCCCACCGCAACAGAAAAATTAAACAGGCCCACTTTGGTTTCCATAACCAGTCCGCCACCAAGCCCGGCCACAAAGGCTGCTCTATCATCCTGTATTATCACACCACTGTCCACAAAAGGCATCTGAAAATAAGAGTTACGACCGATGGCTAATCTGAACTCAACTGTAGATATCGCATAGCCCTGTGTAAATACCGAAGCCTCATCAAAACCCCTGAGTAGTTTATTGCCACCCAATTGGAATAGTTCGTTCCTGAGCAACTTTGACGGTGAATATTTATAGCCTGACTTCAAGATGAAACCGAGCGCCCCTCTTCTGGCAATAGGTTTGAATATTGAAGCTTCCAATTTGCCTTCGTAGCGCGGCGCTCTGAAATCCAAGCTGTCATATTTTTCTGCAAAAGCACTGCTTCTCTCTCTGATCATTTCTAAAGCGGGTTCCCTCAATATTTTTTTGGTCCCAAATATCGCTTGCAAATTCAAAGCAAAACCTCTGCGAGGATTGAAGAGGTAATCGAGTTTGGAAATATGTAATTCCATAGCCAGCCCTACCTGAGAGACACTGAGGTCTTGTGGTAGATTGCCTGCCAGAGCTGTCAACGTATCCACTTCCACGACATTGGAAGTTTCTGAATAGTAACTGGCTTTTATTTTTTCCGAACTGGAAATGAAGTATTGCAAACCCAAATCCGCAAGAACAGTCTGATAAGCAAGACCATTTCTGAATATAGAGAAACGACTGTCGATGGCAAATGGTGTATCTAAAAGATAAGGGTAGTTGAAGCGTAAGTCGAGTTTTTGTTGTTCTGGTCTCAAGCGTTCAAAATCTATCAGTACGTACTCTCCATAACCCAACTTGTTATATAACTCTGCAGTAAAATCCAGAGATAGAAAAATCTGCCTGCCCGCTATCATGTTCGTGGGAATGATTCCGAAGATTAAATCAAAACGACTGGTATTCTCAGGCTTGAGATAGAGATTTACAGAAGCATAATTATTCACAAAGCTTAGTTCCGGATCTTTTTCATTGGCTAAGAATGACAGTCTGTCGAGTTGTCTTCTGATGGATTTTATTTTACTGTGATCATAAGGATCTCCAGGATGGATGTCCAGATAATTCTGTAGATAGCTATGCCGAAGTTTCAGGTCGCCTTTGATGATGAGGCTGTCCATGATGACTTGTTGGCCAGGAGCTATGCGCAGTTGCCCTTGGAGTTGTCCATTGCTCAGCTGAAAGCTATCAAGAAGGATCTTCGTGAAAGGGTAACCTTTGTTTCCGTAGTACTCAGTGAGTTGGCTTCGGAGTCTTAGGTAGTCTTGGTTATTTCTGGGATTTTTGAATTTGAGTTGGGCCAGGAGTTGCTGAGCTGCACTGTCCAGAGTCAGTTCTTTGAAATCATACTGAGGTCCCAGGTGCAGTATCACGTAATCGATATCTCCTTGCGGTGTGAGTATGGTGGAATCCAAGTTGGCTTCCAGGTGGTTTTCAGCGATCAGATTGTCTATGACCTCATTCAGGTAGAGTGCCGTTTCCGACTGTCTTTTAACAATTGGTTGGTTGAGAAAATCATATTCTACAGAAGGACTTGGTGATCGAATGACAAAAGTGTCCAGTTGACCTAGGGCTAAGAGTTTACAACTCAGCAAGACTGCAATTAATAAATATGAACGTCTAGTCAACAATTACGATAAATTTGCTCTCCAAAGATAAACTTGAATGGCAGGTATTTACATACATATTCCTTTTTGTCGTAAGGCATGTCATTATTGTAATTTTCATTTTTCGACTTCACTTAATTTGAAAGCCCCATTGGTGCAGGCTCTCAGTCATGAGTTGAAATTGCAAGCACGGTATTTAGGGCAGGAGCCTATCCAGACGATATATCTGGGTGGAGGGACGCCTTCACTATTGGAGGAGTCAGAATTGAATGCTCTGTTAACGACGGTTAAGGACAACTATGAGGTGGCTGATCAGCTGGAAGTCACACTGGAAGCCAATCCTGATGATCTGACTGAGAGTAAGCTGAATCAGTTGCGGAACAATGGTGTCAATAGGCTCAGCATCGGCGTTCAATCGTTTGATGAGGAGGATTTACTATGGATGAACAGGTCTCATAATGTGACACAAGCTTTGGCCAGTATCGAAGGAGCTAGACGGGCGGGTTTCAAGGATATATCGATAGACTTGATCTTTGGTTGTCCGACCACGACAACTGAGAAGTGGAAGAATAATTTGGTCATCCTGGAACAGTTGGATATTCCACATCTTTCTTGTTATGGTTTGACAATAGAAGAAAAGACCGCTCTTGCGCATCAAGTAAAATCTGCCAATGGTCCACGACCCTGTGAAGAGTCCAATGCCGAACAATTCAAAATGACGATGGATCATCTTAGTACTGTTGGATACGTGCAGTACGAAATTTCAAATTATGCTAAAGGTGGCCGCATATCAAAACACAATACCAATTACTGGAAGCAAGTTCCCTATCTCGGTATAGGGCCTTCTGCACATTCTTTCAATGGTACGAGTCGACAATGGAACGTAGCACATAATCCTAAATACATTCAAGCGATTGAGAGAGGGCTTATTCCATGCGAAGTTGAAAAATTGACTCTTAAAGATCAGTTCAACGAATATCTGATGACGAGTATGAGAACGATGTGGGGTTGCGACTTGAATAAGATTAAGGGAGAGTACAGTGTTTTCTATGAAGAGTTTGAAGTTGCCATGAATACTTTGATCAAGCAACAGCAAGTGCAACTGCAGGGTACTGTGTTGAGCTTGACAGAGCAAGGGAAGTTTCTTGCTGACCCGATCATTTCGGAATTATTTGCAGTATGATGAAAGGCAGTCATTTAGAAAAATATATCATCAAGCCGTCTGCTGATGGTAAGGGACATGTGTACAGGCCCGTGATGATAGCCTTGCTTAATCGTGTGACTAAGGTGCCTGAATCTATACTGAAACAAACAAAAATATATTCCAGATCTGTAGTCTGGTATATTCCTTTTTATTCTGCGCGGAAGGGTGGGGGCGGTATCACGATGGGCAGTGACACCTGGCAGAGTATTACATTTACAGAAAATTTTTTCTCATCAGATCAGACTCATTACAAGGGCAAAGCTTATGCTAATGATGTGCAGGGCTGGCTGAGTATGTCGGCACATGAGGCTGGGCATCTATTGCATGCAGTCCGATTCAGGTTTTTAATTATTTACCTTGCATTTTTCATTTATCAATATCTGAGATATGGACATGACGCAGCGCCCTTGGAGATAGAGGCAGAGGCGGGCAATCAAGAGCTGAAACGTTTTCAGATTTTCTTGAATCAGCGTTATGGACCTAAGTCTTTAGAACAACTTATTACATCAGAGAGTAAAGATGAAGCTGCTAAGATAGAGCAGCTGGAGAAATGGTGGCAAGCTTATAAGGTTCGTAACGCTAGACTCCTTGCCTGATTACAATTAGGAAAATCATTTCTGTAATAATAAAAACTCTTTAGCATAATAAGTAAGAATTAAATCCGCTCCCGCCCGCTTGATACTCAATAAAGTTTCTGGCATGACCGTCTCATAATCCAACCAACCCTTCTCGCAAGCCGCGGCCAGCATCGCACATTCACCACTGACATGATAGGCTGCAATAGGTAATAATTGATTGACCTTGAGTTGTTGTATGATATCGAGGTAGTGGACTGCTGGTTTGACCATCAGGAAATCAGCACCTTCCATTGCATCCAGTTCTGCTTCGATGAGTGCTTCTCTGCTATTGGCAGGATCCATCTGGTAGGTCTTTTTGTCCTTGGGAATGGAAGGGTCTAAGACTGGTGCAGAATCCAGGGCATCTCTGAATGGCCCATAAAATCCACTGGCATATTTTGCCGTGTAACTCATCATCGATATGTCTTGGTATTCTGCTTTATCAAGTGCTTCTCTGATTGCCTGTACACGACCATCCATCATATCTGAAGGCCCTATCACATCAAAGCCTGCTTCAGCTTGTGCTACTGCCATTCTCGCTAGTATTCCTACAGATTCGTCATTCAGTATTTCTCCATTTAGTACCAGACCATCATGCCCATCTACATTGTAAGGGTCTAATGCCACGTCACTGATCAAGGTGAGTTCAGGAAATTTTTCCTTGATGGTACTAGCTGCTTTGAGGTAAAAGTTATTGGGGTCGTAGCTATAAGAGCCTGACTTGTTTTTATGTTCTTTGGCAATCTTGGGAAAGAGGATGAAGCTATGTAGTCCCAGCTTTATGCAGGCCTCTATTTCCTTTAGCAGCATATCCAGAGATCTTCGATAGGCCATCGGCAAGGAAGGAATTTGCTCTTCTATCCCTGTGCCATCTACTATGAATAGAGGCATGATGAGATCATCTGCCGTGACGCGATTTTCTCTCACCATATTTCTGATGCTGGAAGATTTTCTATTTCTACGTGGGCGCTGAAGCATAGGGTTTGGATTTTGGGTCAAAGGTACTGCTTTGTAAGAACTATGCGCTGTTGCTCTGGGTGCTTATTAATTGACATATGATAAGGTGTTGATTTTATTGGTATTGCCCGAATAGATTGTGTCACTCCTCTGAGCTTAGCTTTTATAATTCTATATTTCTATTAATATTTTCCCACTCTGTGGCAAGTATGGCCTATGTTAAAATAAGTGTATTGCAAAGAGGCTCCAGAGGAGCTATGTCCTAATAGCAAAAGCCAGATTTATAGGTGAAGTACCGAAGGTGTCGAATGGTTCCCTTGGAACATTGTTGTTCGACCTATTCTTCAAATAGCTGTATTTGAATTACACTCATTTTAATTGACAAAGAAAATAATTTATCTTTCTATAGTTCAATTTATCTATTGAAATTGTAGCATTCTTTGGCAAGTATGACCTCATGTGCAATAAGCTCCAACGGAGCTAATTTTGGTAGAACTATATGCAGATCCATATACTGCAAAGAGGCACCAGTAGAGCTGCATCTTAATAGAAAAGAACCAAGTATAAATTAGTAGCTCCGTAAGAGTGAAATTATTTATAGGAGTTGATTGGAGGGATTCAGTTTCAATTAACCTTGAGAATCCACCTGCTTTGCAGGTGGTTATGTTCTGATGGCTATGCCTATATTTAATCTATGAGCAAGTATAAGAAGTTAAGTCATGTGGTTTATAAATGTGATTATCATATTGTATG
>Ga0209187_1000656_pt1 | contig 53885 bp, 32 predicted proteins | sample BantaG_FD_187430 | JGI IMG/M metagenome (GOLD analysis project Ga0209187, IMG submission 187430) | Marine algal microbial communities from Bantry Bay, Ireland - BantryBay_4 metaG (SPAdes) (version 2) | ecosystem: Host-associated > Algae > Red algae > Unclassified | place: Bantry Bay, Ireland...
CCGGACAGAGCGAATCGCGGGATAGTCGCCCCACTATTTACGCCTGCCATTCGATGGCAACTGCCGACAAGCCCCGTGCCATCCAATGGCAGATCTTTGGCAATCCGAATTTACCCCATAAGACAGGGCTTGCCTTCAAAACTTGTCTGTCCCTATTTTTTCTAGCGCGGTCCGACTCCAGTTCTTTGCTCAGTAGCGAAGCCGAACACCGCCCCATAACCGGCAAATGGCTCCAAGGATCGGCGGAAAACAAATCAAATCCAAGGCATTCGTAACATCCTTCTCCTCTGAGAAGGTGTCTGACACCTTACGCTTTTCCTCTCCTGAGAGGGTGCCTGGCACCTTACGTTTGAGGCATTCTGTCGATGATCAAGTACGCAGCTCCCGCGGGAGGGGGACGGTTACATGCACCCTCCCTTGGACTCACAAGCGTTACAGCCCCAATTTTTCCAAGATAGGTTTTATATTTTCATCCGTTAGCTCAACTTCTTTAAGAAGCCGTATGGCTTCCTTTGTGTTCTTATCTTCAATGGCTTTATCGAATTGGTCGATCAAACCGCTGACACAAAGACGCTCATTAACCGTCATGCCTGCATATTTATTATCCATGGTTTTTCAGTTAAGGTTTAAGCACAGAGAAGTCATCCAGTTTGATGTTCTTCGGGTCAATTATCAACTCCGGAAGGCCGCCTTTATTCCCATCCAGAGGCAATGCTGGTCTCGATTTGATAACATCTGTAGGGCTAGCTTTTCCTTTGACTAAGAAGTCTGCTGTGTTGTTAGCGCCACTTGCTCCACCAGAAGGTAGGCCTGCGGCGTCTCGGCACTTTGTCCCTATAAAGGGCCTGTCCCTTTATCAGCCTGCGTGAACGGAGAGGTGTGAGGAAAAAATCAAATCCTCGTCAGCGGGACGCAAGAGTGCCTGAAAAAGCCGGTAACTCCTTTCAATTTCAGAATCTCTGGACACCGTTGCACTTACACCCTCAAATTCTGGATCGACTATAGGTCTGCCGGTAGCATCCCGCGGCAGCTCTCGGTCAGGCCTATACGTCCCCCCGGTGGGTTCTTTGGGGCATATTAATCAGCTCACAACCAAAGCCATTAGATTCCCACGGCCAGTACTCCGAATTTTGTGACTTTCCTCAAGTGCTTCGATATCTTTTTGAAAAGCTGACCAGCTCTCCCATTTTGATCGGGATGGATAGCGGTGCTCCAAAAAATCAAAGACTTTCCATGGATCGAAGGCATCGACCTTCCCCTCTTCCGTAAAGTCCCAATCAATTTCCAAATCGGTGGCCTCCAACACGCATCCTATTCCATGAAATGTATAGGTTCCGCCCCCAAATAGGGTTGTATTCCCAGATCGATTCACTCTTACGTCTCTAAGATCTGAGATCCCCATTTCTTGGCATAGTGCTAAGACAACAATGTTTACAGCTTCTAAATATTCTTGAAGTAACGATTCGATGGAAGGTGTCATTTTAGTTTCACTCTGGTGGCTTTTGTATCTGCAGCCGCAACTCTAGCAGCATCTATGTTATCAAACATGGAGTTTTTCTGAGAGACATCAGCGGGAGCGATCTCGTTATACGGCACCCTCGTGCCCGTCCTCTTTGCAGCTTCAACTCTATGGTGGCCGTCTAGGATGAGCTTGGAGTCGCCGTCTGTAACAACATCAATGGGCTTACCTTTCCATCCATCCTTACGCATACTTGCCTCGGTATTATTTACGATCCTCGATGAGCGTGGTCCTCTTAGACCATGAGTTCGGGTGAACGAGTCGGCATCTGCATTGCCATCTGCGTCAGTACAGCTGTTATGTACCAGAATACCACTAGGGCCAACAAAGTAAACGTGATCATTATCGACTTCTAGATTGTAAACTCGGTGAATACCAGCCCTTTTTCGGTTCTCAACAACCTCGACGGGACTGCCATTGATCCCAAGCGCCTCCATCCCGGGAATTACCTTGTGGGCTTTGACCCAGTCATGGCCAAGAATCCATAAGGGATGGTATTTCGTGATCCCAATAACATCCTCCCCGACACGCATATCATAGACTGCTGCGTTCAAATGGGACATGGTCATGGTGACAAGACCACCCGCTCCTGATTCGAACCGCACTTCGTTTTGGATTCCAACAACTGTCGCCGCTCCCTGAAGCCCCATCTCGGGAATATTTATCGGGACCTGGCTTCCAACACGAACTTCTTGGTCTGCGACACGGTCTTTAGGCCACATCCAACGAATCCGGTATTCGTCCCATTCGCAATCTGTGTCTCTATAAAGGGCCTGTCCCTTTATCAGCGCGTAGCGCGTTCCACCGGTATCTGGATGGTAAAGATAGGTGGTGACGAGCGGATTGCCGCCCGCGTCGGTGCGGGCCCAGGTGCGAGTCGCGACCCGGCCCGCCGTCCCATAGGTGTAGGTCGGGCCTTTGCCGTCGGCGTATTCTTTGTTGTCGAGCAGACCGGTTGCGTTGTCGAAATGCCAGGTGGTTTGGTCGCTCGGTCCGGTCTTGGTATCATCCCAAGCGGTCTCATTCCAGTTGGTGCCGCCGCGATAGGTGTGGAGCTCGATCTGCCGACCGAGGGCGTCGTACACGTTGCGAATCGGGTAGGCTCCCCCACCCCAGCGATGCGTGACTTGACCCCGCAGGTTGTGATCAAAGCGGGTGACTTGCCCCTTGGCGTTGGTCACCGCGATAACGGCGCCGTGCTGCGGGTGGTAGGCGATGGCATTCGTGAAGCCAGCCGCGTCAACCGACATCTTTTCCCTCTGAGAAGGTGTCTGACACCTTACATTTGTACGGTTTTAGCCATCTGGCGCGGTGCTGCGCCTCGCTTCGAGTTCTCTTCAAATACAGGGCTTATCCCTCGTTGCCTTCTCACGCCTGCACTTAACCCGGCGCTGCGACCGCTTCGCGGCCTTGCACACGGGCTACCATTTCCCGCCCACTTCGGGGCGGATTCCCATGGTGCAACATGACGCAAATAAATACGCTGGACCGCTTATCTAAGTACCATTGGTGTCTGACACCTTACATTTTCACCTTACATTTTGGATGAAAAAGGAGATCGCTCTGCCCTGAAAAGAAAGCCGGAGGCTTGAAGGCAATTAGCCTGTCGGTGACCGAATGGAACCACCGAAACAATCGGAAAACTTTTGAACTACGAGGCCAACCGTAACTCTCAAGCGCAGGAGGCGCGATCGGAGAACAATCTACATACGACGCTCTCTTTTTAGGAAGGCAGAAGAGAAATTCCCTGCTAGGGCTTGGCGTTTTGACCGCAAATCAAACGGGATTAAGCCAGAGGACTAGCACCTGCGCCTCGTTCAGAGAGGCTGTGCCAGATAGGGTGTACGGCTCGTTGCTGGGTTTCATCTCACAGGCCCCCGGGGTTCCGCTCCGCTGCACCCCGCGCTACTTTCTGCCGTCCCTGCCGGGACTCTTTCAGCGCAATTAGAACTGAGATAACTACGAAGACCATGGCTTAACTAAGTGCCAGTCAGGACAGACTCTAGTTGTTTCAAAATAATGACTAGCTGACGCTAAACATCTTCCAAAGGAGCAAATAGGGCGATGACGCTGGTATACCCGTGAATCTGGGATGAGGAGCCAACGGGGCCAATCTCGCCATTGCAAAAGAAGCCAGTCGCTTTAACGTCTAAGACTTTTTCAATGCATCCCGAATCATGATTCGGGGTTTTGAAGAGAAACTCACCGCGGCCAAGGCAGCTGAACAGCATAGCTCCTAGCGGCTTTGGGCCGGCGCGGTCTTCGAGAACAAATTCAAGATCTTGGCTAGCGGCTTCTCGATCACGAATCATAAAACGAATCTGTTGCCCCTCGTGTAAATCAGCCCCGATGACGATAGCGCCGCTTTGGTAGTCCACCCCAACGAGGTTTCGCACCAACACCCCGCCGTCTCGTAGCGGATCCGGATCATCGAGGGTAATTCCAATAAACAAGGATTTTTTGGCTCGGGCTCGATCGGCTTCGCTCAAGTGATTTAACAGCTGGGTCAGGACCTCCATAGCTGGACGCCCATCAATTTTTTCGAGATGATTGCGCGTGCAATGGGATATGGCCATGGGTGGACTGATGTCGCGACAGCCTTGGGCCACCACCATGTCAACATGCAGCCCCTGCATCGACATACCGACCACGCCCTGGTGAAACACATTGCCATCGAGATAGAGAAAATTACCACCTTGGACAGAAGCTCCGCTGACAAGCCCGCCAAACTTTGCCGTATTTGGATACGCAAAATCGAGCCCTTCGAGGAGCGCGTCAATCTGACCGTGAAAGGGGTCGACCAGAAGGAGAAAGGCTTGATCATTCGCTGGAGGAATACGGAGCCAGTCATGCCAAGGGCCTGGGCCAGAGTCGGCATCAGGAAGCTCGTCTAGTTGTAGATAAAAAGGATGTAGTTCAACCCCTGGTAGAAAGGCAGCCGACGCAACCATCGCGGGGCCAGCTTCGATTTCAATCCCGTTTCCAGCTACGCCGTCGGCCATGGTCCCGATGATCATCGTAGTGGGCATCGCCTCTTTGAAGCGCTGGAAAACCGCGGTCTCTTTCCCATGAAAATAGGCGGAAATGGTAATGAAAAGGAAATCAGGAGACTGGGAAACATCTGCCGCAGCGAAATCCGAACGGATCTCTGACAGGATATCCTCTACCGCTAGACGAGCATCCGGCAAATTGGAGATACACGAAGACCACTTCATCGGGCACTCCTAAATAGAACGGTATATCGACGAGGAAACAGGCTATGGCTAGCTAAAGAATGACACATGATGAGACCATTGGCTTTCGGTGAATCATTGTCCAGTGTTGGCCGTGTAAAACCACTCTAGCCCGCATATTTCATCAAAAATCTACTGCGAAGCCAAATCTCACGCACTGGTAGGTGCTTTGCTCGAATCGCCGACTTCGCAGAATGTGTATTCAACGTCAGCCGGCTCACTTCGCCAATCCCCTAACAGCACGCAATCTTTGGCCTCTCGTTACGACATTTGATGAAATATGCGGGCTAGCATTCTGACCCAACCTTTTCGGTGCTTCTTCATTGGCAAGGCGAGGAAAATTATTCAGCCTATCGTTTCATGAAAATCACCCCTCTTATCGCATCCTCCTTTTTGTCTGATGGCGGCGCCATGTTTGGCCTCGTACCGAAACCCGTGTGGTCCAAGCTGGTTCAGGCCGATGAAAGCAATCGGATTTTGCAGCATACAAATGCCCTGTTGATTCAGCACGATGGGAAACATATTCTGGTTGAAACGGGATGCGGCGATCCGGCCGGATACAGTGAGAAAGAGCTCCGCTTTAACGGTCTTGGAGAGAGGACGATTACCGCCTCGCTCAAACAAGTGGGGGTTGAACCCGAAGAGATTGATATCGTCATCTTCAGCCACTTGCATTGGGATCATGTAGGAGGTGCTTTGGATGCTCATGGGAAAGCAGTCTTTCCCAATGCCCTGCATTACATGGATATGTATGAAGCGCAGGATGCGATTTCTCGTGAAGAACTGCTTCATAAAACGTATCCATCCGACAAAGTTGAGCAGCTCTTTAATCAGGTCAAGGTGAAACGCTGCTTGCATCACAAGCAACAGCTTTCCAGCTTGGTCTATCCCGGGATCCGTTTGGTATTTACCGGTGGACATTCGCGGGGACATTGCATGGTTTTGATCGAGCACGAGGACGGACTCGAGATCAAGGATGGACCCAATGGCATAAAACGCATCGCGTATGTGGCCGATGTCATGCCAACTCGGCATCATCTCCCATTGGTGTACCAAACGAGCTACGATCAATTCCCTCTGGATTCACGGCGATGGAAGATGAACTGGCTTTCTAAGCTAGCTCGAGAGGACACCCTGATCTTTCTTTGTCACGACCCGGATATGTGGGGCGGGCGTGTGGTTGAGAATGAACAGGGCTGGAGCTGGGTAGATCGCTGGCAAAAAGCGGATGCTTAAGGCGCTCGGCGGAAGCGTCATATGAAAAACAGGCTCGACTCCGCTTCACAATTGGATTCATTTATCGACCTACACTCATGATCGGACTCATCGAACAACAATATAACGGCTACGACGAAAACATCCGCTGGGTGTTTCAGCGGGCGGACGGATTTTTAGATCTGGGAATGATTGATCACGCGCATCATGAACTCGATAAGTTACCAGAAAAATATCTACCCGGTGCGGTGTATAGTCACTTTCTGTTAAACATCGCTTTTGCGCAAGAGGACTGGGCCGAGGCAACGGACCGGGCTCGTGAGGTGATCGACGAATGCCCAGAAAACCCAGAGTACTGGGTTAAGCTCGCCTATGCCATGCGGCGGGCCTACAGCGTTGAAGATGCAGAACGGGTGTTGAAACAGGCCTTAAAACGATTCCCCGACATTGGTATTTTTCCGTATAATTTGGCCTGCTATTCGGCCGTTTTAAAAAAGCCGGATAAAGCGATTCTCCTGCTTGAACGGGCCGTTGAGCAAGACCCGAACTATCTAGAAATGGCGATGAACGACAAGGATCTCGAATCGGTAATCGCTCAATTTATTGCCTCGCGCAACCTGTAGATCTGACAAGCCGCCAGCAGAGAAGTCATTCACTGCGAAGCCCGATCAAGATGATAGAAGGTCAGATGCATTGGCTAGACCTTCTTCTCCACATTCCTCCTCACATTCCGCCTCACATTCCGCCTCACATTCCCTCACATCCCCTCACGGCCCGCGGCGTCGTATTAATCCTCCCCACCTGTCGTCTACAACTGCCCGCCTCCAGAGGAGCATTCCTGTCCACCGGTGGCGTGGACATGTGGCTGGTAAACCGCCGATCAGTTCCATCGCGAGGCGGTATCCAGAAATGAGTCGTTAAGGCATCACAGCACGAATGCGGAAGAAGCGGTATGACTTCAGCGAACTTGGTTCAGGCACTGTGAGGATGGTTCCTGTACCGTGAATCCCTGTTTTAACCGTTTCCCATCCGCCGTCGGTCATATCGTTGCACGCTTCGATTTCGTAATTGCGAGTGGTCACCGTCGGGAAGCTTAGCTTTCCTTGTGCTTGTGAGAAGGGTTCATCTACAATCATCAAGTAAGAGTCCGCATCGGTCGGATCGGTTCCGGCGATAAATTCTTCTTCATTCGAGTAGCCATCTCCGTCGGTATCTGCATCTGCATCCGCTATGAGAGGATCGAGTCCGGTGTCGACTTCATAATCGTCGGTAAGTCCGTCTCCATCTGTATCTAGATTTGGAAAGCACAGTCCTCCGTCAATTTCGCGAAGGTCTTCGAAGGTTGCAAGGGAGATGAGTTCAGTAAATCCGAAATGACCGAAATCACTATTGATCTCGGGATTCCCGAGAACACATTTCGTAAAGTTATAACCAGGTGGAGGAATCACATGCACGATATAGTCTCCTTCAAGTAAGCCATCAAAGCTGTAGGAGCCATCTGGTGCGGTACACGTGACTGCCAATACATTCGAATTAGCGTCGAGAAGTTCCACCTTGATGCCCTGAAGCCCTGGCTCGCCATCATCTTGAATTCCGTCTTTATCTTCATCGAGCCAGATAAAGTCACCGATCGAACTATCCCGAATAAAACGAACGATCGCGATATCCGCGTCTTGAACCGAGTGGTTCAAATGATCGTCCCCCGCCGTGGTCGCGGTCACCCCAAGCTCAGCCTGTCCAAATTCTTCGGAATAGCGGCTGAGAACTTGTCCAGGTGCGAGACTCCCAAGAGAGAGGTTAACGCCAAATAAATCAGATTGGATGACGACATTTGAGAGAACGGCACTTCCGAGGTTTTCGACCTCATAACAAAACGTGATTTCCGCACCGGGTTCGATCTCAATTGCTGGAAGTGCGGCTGAACAATTCGCGCCCCCCGCATGTCCGGCGACAACTGTTTCAGTAATTTGGATCGCGCTATACGGAAAGGTAATCCCTAGGTCCACATGTTCAATACAGCTCGAGCTGAGTACTTCAAACGGGGAAGTACTTCCCGACAAGATGAAGGCATCGCTGTCAGACTCGTCGGCCCCTTGATCTCGCATGGTAGGCACTGTGCCCATGGGCAAGCTTGGCAAATCAAACCGCACATAATAGATTTGTCCGAGGGTAAAGGGTAAGTAATACGCGCCTGCCTGATCCGTTATTGCGGTTGAGACGAGCGTATTAGTGAGATCGAACAAGCCTATCGACACGCCAGCAACACCTGGTTCAAAAGGCCCTTGTTGACCGTCTGTATCTAAATCATACCACACCACACCGTTAACACCTGGGGGACAACTGGGAAGAACCACCCCGGAAGCAGGGCTTGTTTGAGGCGGAGGATTTCCAACTCCGGGTGCGGTTGTTGGGCTGGTACTGACAAGGTTCGTAAGTACCCCATCCCTCAAGGTTACAAATTCGAGAATCAATTGCAGGCATTCCCCAGGGGCAAGTGCTCCGAGATCCGTCCAATTCAAAATGCCATCATTCACCGAGTCATCGGGAGCTGGTGTTGCCGAAACAAAGAGCAGTTGATTCGTATCGTAGACGTATTGAAGTGGAAGAGTTACCAGCGGAACATTCCCGGTATTACAAATGGTGACAACTCCGGTGATCGTGCCCCCTACAACCGGAGATGGGCCAGATGGGAACTCATTGGTCACGCTATACCCGGGCATGTTCGTGAAGGTATCGGGACAGTCGATGGTGAACAGGGTGCTACATTCGTTGGTGAGCCCACAGCTGTTGGTTGCGACCACGGTGACCACGAGACTGGTCGGTCCGATTAGAATCGTTCCAGGAGGAGGAGATTGAGTGACTCCGAATGCGCTACAAGAATCCGAGATGAGCAAGGGTAGGCTTGGGAGGATATACCTGCATCCCGCGCTTGCGAGGACATTTGATGTAGCCGAGCAGCCGACAATGGCCGGGCTCGTAGGATCCATGTGATTGACTATCAATTGCGTCCGTATGGTTGTATTTGAACATGGATCAATAGCGCCCCAGCGCCGTTCGATGGTTTGTGTACAATTGCTCTGGCTCACCATATCTTTGAACGTGATGGTAACACTTCCGCAGCTGTCGGTTGCCGTTGCCAACCCAGTCTGTACCACCGAGGTCGATATATTGCATCCTTCGACATGGTCGGGGATGGTGAGGTTCGGAGGAAGATTATCTACCGTGCTAACAAGCAACTGATTTGAAGTGGCGACATTCCCCGCATCGTCCTCTGCGGTCCATATCCGTAGGGTAGTAACCGTGCAACCGTTTGTCATAAAGAACTCTTCAACCGTCACGATTGCGGTCGAGCATGCATCTTGCGCCTCAGCAGGCGTGACCGTAATGGGAATGGCTAAACCACATCCTGATCGATCTTCAGGGACGAAGGTAAATTCAGGCGGCACGAGGTCTAAAGAATTGGTTATAAATTGGGTTCCAACTGTTTGATTTCCGCACATGTCTTCTGCGGTCCAAACCCGCTGGATTTCGGTGAGGCAACCAATGGGGTTTACGGTATCGAGAAAGCTAACCATCACTCCAGAACAGGTGTCTGAAGCCGTAGCAGATCCGACAGTGTTCGTGGTCGTATCGATATCCATTCCAAATACATTTGGCGGCACAATCAAACTTGGGGGGAGCGTATCAACTAAGTATTCTAAAAGAAGATTCGTTGAAGAAAGGTTCCCGCAGGCATCGTAATATTCGAATTCGAAAGCATGCTCAACCGCGCAGCCATTAGTGACAACTGTTTCAACGAGACTTGTCACCACCGAACCTCCCTCATCCGAAGCGACGAAGGACAACGCCAATTCGTCGAAAAAGAGCTGGGTGGGATTGCAACGAGGAGGTGCGATTGGAACCGAAATAATCACAGGGGGACTCAGATCGTTGGTACTCACAATCGTCTGGACCTGTGGTAGTGAGCTCAAACCACATGCATCGGTTGCGACCCAAGTACGTTGAATGGTGGTGACGTCACCGACCGTATTTGTAACATCAGAATAGTTAACAACAGGCGTAGAACAAGAGTCTGTGGCGGTCGCAGTCCCTGTAACGTTGGTTTCGGTTGAAATGTTGCAACCCCCAATAGCGGGTGAAATCATGAGTACGGGAGCTTGGTTATCTGCGACAGCCACCAGCACCTGACTTGTAGACGCTATGTTTCCACAAGCATCAACGACCTCCCAGTTCCGAGTCCCCGTTGCAACGCATCCGTTGGTGCTAAAGTTATCACTTATTGTGATTACCACATCGGTATCGTCAGTGCTGATAAGGTCGCCAAACAGGTTCGTGGTGATTTCCTCGCAATCCAGTGCGACAAGGCCGTTGATGACGAGAACCGGTGGCTGGAAATCATTCGTAACCGTGATAAATTGCGACTGAGGCAATGAGGTATTTCCACATTCATCTGTAGCGGTCCAAGTACGTGTCACGGTGGTCACCACCCCGCTCACCACCACAGTATCCACAAAGTCGATGCTGGCCGTGCCACAGGTATCGAAGGCTTCAGCCGTGCCCGTCGCGAGGACAGAGGTGGAAAGATTGCAGGCGCCAATCGCAGCCGGAATCATGAGTATAGGGGCTTCGTTATCTGCCACGGCTACGAGCACTTGGCTGGTGGTAGAAGCGTTTCCACAGGCATCCGTAACCATCCAGCTTCGTGTCCCTGTAGCGACGCATCCATTGGTAGTCATGCTATCCGTTATAATCACTACCACATCGGTATCGTCAGTGATGATAATGTCTCCAAACAGGTTCGTGGTGATTTCCTCGCAATCCAGTGCGACGAGCCCGTTGATGACGAGAACGGGTGGCTGGAAATCATTGGTGACCGTGATAATTTGCGATTGAGGAGAAGACACATTTCCGCAGGGATCCTGAGCCGTCCACATACGTGTCACGGTGGTTACCACCCCGCTCACCACCACAGTGTCCACAAAGTCGATGTTGGCCGTGCCACAGGTATCGAAGGCTTCAGCCGTGCCCGTCGCGAGGACGGAAGTGGAAATCATACAGCCTCCAACCCGAGGAGGAATCGTCAATGTGGGGCCGATTCCGTCGACCGTACTGATGAGAATTTGGTTTGTCTCAGAGGAATTTCCACAGAGATCAAAAACAGTCCAACTTCGGATTCCTGTGACGAGGCAAGCATTGGTGCTAAAGCTATCAACCTGATTGGTAAATGCGATACCGACCTCGTCCATTGCAACCGGAGCTCCGAAAGCGGTTGAGAAATCGAGATTGCATCCCGATGCATTGGTTGGCACTTGGCTGAAAACAGGAGCGAACAAATCATTGGTTAAGGTAATGACTTGCACTTGGGGGACGATGTCATTGCCACAGGCGTCGGTAATGCTCCAGAGCCGCAGGACTTCTGTTACCGATGGAGAAAGTGTATTCGTCGTATCGGAATAGCTTATGATAGGGGTGCTACAAAAATCTGTAGCGGTAGCCGTCCCGGTCGTATTGGTTGAGAAATCCAACCCACAACCGCCGAACCCAGGTGGGATGCTAAAGGTCGGCGCACTCGAGTCGGTAAATATTGTGATGATTTGATTGGCAGTGTTTGAATTCCCACAATCATCAAGCGCAACAAAGGTTCGGGTGATTTGATATTCGCATGCAGTCAACGAATTGGTCTGATCAAAGAAGCTCAGGCTTACGTGGCAATCATCTAACGCGATGGCAGAACCGGTCCAGTTTGTTTGCGGTAACATATTGCAGGCATTGGTAGCTGGCGGGACAAAAATGAAGCTGGGGGACCCGAAATCCAAGGTCGACAAAAACTGCTGGGTGACCGTGATGCTATTTCCGCAGCCATCAGAAGCGGTCCAAATCCGATCGGTCCGCTCGATACAGTCCCCATTTGGAGGAGTAACGCTGTCTATACTGGCGACGCTTAAATCCAAACAATTATCCGTAAAATTCGGTTGGTAGGCGGGATCTTTTAGATCGAGATTACATCCTTCGACAAGCGCCTCTATAACCACGCTCGGAGGGGTAAGATCGACGGTATTCGAAATCAGCTGTGTGACCTCGGTAGACAAGTCACATTCGTCGGTGGCGCGCCAGACGCGACGGATTACTTCAACGCAATCTGAGGTACTAACCGAATCAGATGCCGTAATCACAACTTTACCACAGGAATCAATGGCAGTGGCTTGGATTACAATATTGGTGACGAGGTTGCATCCGAATTGGTTTGTCGGGACAGACGTAAAGCTTGGAGGCAAGGTATCCACCACCGTGATGGTCTGGGTATAGATCGTCATCGCCCCGCAGGCATCTGTGACCTCATACTCATAGACCACCATCCCATCTGCGCAACCCGAAGAGGCAACCGTATTAACCGAGGTGCTGACCTGAATACTAAACGTACAGTTTTCGACAATGGAGAGTTGAGCTGGATCAGGTGGCGGAATGCCCTGCAGACAATTACTGATAACGATATCAAAGAATCCCGCTGGCTCGACAACCAGCGGTGGCGAGTCATCGACTGTAAAGTTGAAAACTGAGGTTGCAGACCCGACGTTTCCGCAGAGGTCGGCAGCAAAATATTCTCGCTCGTAGACGACCTCGCAGGCTGACGTCGAGGCGGAATCAACGTAGGTTACGGCGACAGTTGAACAGGCATCGTCAAACACAATCGACCCCGGAACATAGTCGGGAACAAACCCTGGCGCAACGCATTCTGGAACCTCCGGTTCTATGGCGCTTACGAAAACCGGATCAATGGCGTCGAACACGGTAATCAACTGAGTGCACACCGCAACGTTTGAGCATCCGTCATACGCCGAGTAGATATACATAAGGTTTGTAAGTGCGGCACAACTTGCAGTTGCCATCATCGAGGTGCTCACGTCGATGGTCACCGGCAAGCCCGAATTATCAATGGCGGCAAAATCACTAGGCACAGGAATGGGTAGCGGAGCCCCACAAGGAACACTCGTTGATGCAGGGCAGTTTTGAATAACTGGAGCTTCATCATCGGAGACGACAACCACGGATTCCGTAACGTTGTTGGCCGTATTTGTATCAAAGTTCACGTTGAGAAGTTCGATCTTATTCGTGGTCACCGCAAAGGTCGGCGAGGTAACCGTTGCATCGAGAATGACGGTAATTTGATCGCCAGCAAGCAAAGCGAGACCGAAACAACTCACGGTACCGCTCAGTGCAAAGCAACTCGCGTTATCGGTTGCGGTAATATTAATTCCGGCTGGAACCGTGTCGACCACCTGCAGTCCCGTTACGTTATCTGGACCAGAGTTACTGATCACAACTGAATAGCTAAACATCTCGTTAAAACAAGCCGCGCTAGTAGAAGCCACTTTAGTGACCACCAGATCAGTACATTGAAGCTGAAGCACGGCTGAGGCACCAGTAGCATTCGCTAAAAAGATATCGAGGTCCCCATCTCCGTTTAGATCACCGATATCGAGGGCGCCGTATTCGGCCGGGTTCCCAATTGGCGGGGCCAAGGAAAATCCAGCAAGCCCATCGTTGATATAAATGAACCCTGTTCGCCCACCATCATTCGCAGTAATAATATCCAGATCGCCATCACCGTCCATGTCACCAAATTTGACATCCCCTGCGTTTATTTCGGCAAAGATTGATGACGAACTAAACACCCCCGCCCCATTGTTGAGAAAGACTTGGGTTGGTGCGTTAAATCGTCCGACGACTAAATCCAAATCTCCGTCACCGTCGAGATCAGCGAGATCTACCGCCTGTCCTGCACTGGTGCCGAAGGGGGTTCCGGCGGTGAAGGAACCTGATCCGGAGTTGAGAAAAACCAAATTGTCTGCCGCAGCGGTACCAACCGAAATAATGTCAGGCGCGCCATCTCCATTTACGTCGGCAATTTTTATATCGGAAGGCGTGGCGGCCAACGTGGTCGTAGAAGCGGTAAAAACGCCAGCTCCGTTATTGATCATGATTTGGATAGGTGAACTTGCACGGACAAGGTCCAAATCACCATCGCCATCTAAATCTAAGAGGTCTACCGCCTGAACCACCCCGGGGATGAGCGACCCAATACTAAACACACCGGATCCATTATTGAGCAAGACGGTGGTGCCAAATACATCACTCACCAAGGCATCAATATCTCCGTCTCCATCCAGATCGCCGAGTTTCACATCAAACTGCAGGGGTGCTCCGGCATAGGGCGTCGCGGTTAAGGCAAAGCCCCCTGCCCCATCATTGACCAATACATGCGCCCCACTTGGCATCCCTGTGCCAAGAAGGAACCCATCGAGATCACCATCGCCATCCAAGTCAGCGAAGGCGATATCAGCAGCCCCACGCTGTCCACTTGCATCTGTCGGTGATTCAAATGCGGTTTGGTTAAAACTTCCTGTGGTGCACCCTCCCATTTCGGCTCCAGTTGCCGCCACATAAAACTGGCTCTCAAAAACCGGGCTCAAGGGCATGAGCGTCGTGACACCGCCTTGGATTCCAGCAAGCAGTTCGACGGTAACTTCCTCTCCAGGAAGAAACGGCGTACTCGGAGTGAAGACAACTTGGTTTGGTCCAGGAAAACTAAAGGTCCCCGCAACGAATCCACTTTGATCTCCATGCACCAAAAAGCTCGTGGCACTGACGCTTGAAGGGTCAACCGGTGCATCGAACACAACCTCAATCGCCCCAGATGGATCGACGTCATAAGGTGGAAATATCGACACATTCAGGACGGAAAACTGAGCATGGCTCGATATCGCAAGACCCATAAAAAGCAGGAGCCCGAGAACGAGTTTTGAGTAGGACCAAAAATGGGGTCGGAAAGGCATGGTTTTATAATTCATTTTACTTTCCGCTTGGGTCAGAAGAAGTTTGGAGCAAATATATTGCGCCTCGTTTGCCATCATAATAAAAATCTTGATTGGGAAGAAGACCAAATCTCCACTCAAGTTCGGCCGAAACGCGCTCGGCCTGAACCCGCTTTTCCTGCAAGACGGTGCTAAGGACCGGCAAACTCTGCTTCGCAGCTGTTTTGAGCTGAACAAGCTGAAGAAAGCTGTCGCGTCTCTCCCCCTTGGGTAAAACCAGAACCGATTCGCGCACCGTCTTTGACACGCGGTAGACAATGCCCTGAGTCGCATCAAATTCATAATCCCGATCAGGAAAAACCGCGAAATCATCCTGCAATCGTTTGTTGGCTTGCTGCAGTTGCGTTTGTTTTTCTATCGAGATCTCACGCAGAGCTTGCACATGCTTTCGCGCAAGATCTCGCTCGGTTGCAAGACGAACAAACCGCTCTTGCTCTTCTTTTGAATCCAAGGTTTTGAGAAGTTTGCCCGGTGGAGAGCCCGCAACTTTCCGAGGCGACGGTACGGCTGTAGTTTTTGCCGGAACCTTCTTATCTTCTTTGCCTTTAAAAAAAGGAAAGCCAGCTGAAGCAACCAAGCAGCCGCAACTGAAGAAGCTAAAGTAGAAGAAGGAAATTAAAAATAGAGCGCGTCGTTGCATCAGTTATAGTTCCAGAATGGCAGCATTCAAAACCCCACGGCGAAATTTCTCCTCCGATGAGATGGGAAATTCTTCATCGGCTTTTTTAGAAGCGAGGCGACCGAGCTGTCTTTTCTCATCCGGCATTTCGGGTAGAGACTTCACAAGAAACGCGGTAAACCGAATCAATTCGGGAAGCTTTTCCCGCTGTGCCATCGTATGCAATCGTGCTAAGGCGCGTTGGACACTCACGTCAGAACTTGGGAGCAGGACGGCCTGGAACTGTCTCGCGCAGACTTGGAGATTTTCAATTTCGGTGTACGCATTTTCGCTACCTATCGCGTACCCTTGAGCCCGTAATCCAGAAATATTATTTGCCGACGCATTTAAAAAAGCCACCCCACATAAGGTAAGATCGTAGGCATCAAACTGACCTCCTTGCCTGGCAGACTGCGAAGCAAATTGAAGCACTTTACTCGCAGCTATCGGGTCTCGTTTTTTGTAAATCTGATGCGCTCGACAAAGGCTGGCCAAGGCACCGACGCAGGGCTTCCCGCCAGATAGCTCCGAATCCGACATCGGAACCGCTCCCTGCTCAAGCAACACAGCTTGAGTATGAAGTTCATCGAGTAGATCCGTCGAAACGGAATGGGCTGCTTGGGCGACATACTCGCGTTGACGCTGCAAAACCGCTCGTCGATCGGCCGTAGGGTCTCCAGACGAACGGATATTCCAGATGCGGGCGAGCTGATAACGATCGCGCAGGGCTGCTGGTAATTGCTGTACCTGAGATGGATCCAAAGTAGGCAGGGAGGGCGGCTCGTTTAGAAAGCCTTCATGATCCATCCGCTTTGCCTTCCTTAACGTTTGATAGGGGTCAAAAATTTGGAATAAAGCGCTACGCGCATTTCTTGCCCGCGCTTCACTCGGGGAGAGATGTTTGCTCAACAAAATTTCTGGTGACGACTCCAAGGCTGCGATTTCCTCCCGCAGCTGTGCAAGAAACGCAGGCGAGGCACCTGGGGTCGCCTGGAGCGCCTGGAGCGATGATAAACGTTCGTTAGACATTCCAGCGGGGCTTGATTTACGTAACGCTTGGAATTGCTCCAAATGCGGTAAGGCGAGCCAGGGAAGGCTTATCGGATCGGAGAGCTGAACCGACACATCGCTTAGTTTCACGGAGAGGGAAGAGACATGGTCATGATAATCCGCACGACGATAACGAACCTCATAGTCACCTGGTAAAAACGAAGCCTCGGGCTCAAAAGCACGCCAGTTGGCCTCCCCAGATTTACGCCAAGAAACAGAAATATCCACTGGCAATACAGGGGGCACAAACGGAATTCGCCGTAATGAAAAATCAGAAGGGGACAGCAGTTGCACAGACCCTGAAGCAGCTGGACAGGTAAATTCTCGAAGCACCACGGCATAGGCGGAATCAGTCGGTTCAAACGTCCAAGTTCGGGATGGCGGTTCATTTGCATCAATCACAAGCGGCACCTCCTGGGATTGCGCCGCAGCAATGGTGAATGAAGTCACCGAACCGATAACCCGGATTTCAAGGCTCGTACGATTTTCGATTCGGAGTAGGTGACGCTTTATTTGAGCCTGATACTGAAGGTCGAGTGACTCTTTTTGGGAAGGACTCAAAAGATCCTTTAGAATTGGCAGCGCCAACACTGCGCGGGCTTCGCTTAACTGACGATTGCGCTCTAGCGGGTTAGCAGCTTGAATCGTCTGCTCCAACTCTCGGTAAATCTGCGAGCCAATAGAAGCAACGCTGGCTTCAACAGCCGGATCAGCATGGAGCTCGTTCTTAATCAATTCACCATGCAGTTGGACCACCGGCTGAAATTGGCTTTGGTCTACTGGAAAGCGAATGCCCGACTCAAGAATTTGAAGGCGAACAAGTACATCTTCCACCTTCGCGGCCTTTAACTGTTGTTCGGCCTCCTGCTTTAATCGACTGCGTTGAAGGGATTGCTCTAAGCTTAAAAGTTGAGGGGAAAAAGATTCAGCGATTGTACGGCGGTCTAAATCCGGAAGCGACTGTTCGCTCGCTAAATCTGCCTGCAACGATTTCAAGGCAGCATCGGCCACGCTCAATTCAGCATTCGCCACATGTTCTGAGATGGCATGGACACGATTCGAAAAGGCGGCTTGCAGTTGCTGATGCTTTAACCGTTCAGCCTTGGAAAGCGCTTCGGTTTCTCGCTCCAGCGCCTCGGTCTCTTTCTGAAGAATTTCGGATTCCTGTTGAATCCGGATGCTATCCCTCTCAACCGTGGCTTGCTTGACAGCTAACGCCTCGCTGTTGGCCTGAAGAGATTTCTTCTCTACCGTAACTTGATCTTGAGCGGACTGGCTCGCACGAAGGCCGTACAAGCTGGCACCACATAATATCAAAAGGCCCGCAATCAACCCAATGCGGAGGCGGTTGCGCTGTAAAAACTTGATTCCAACTCCGGTTGCCGAAATCGGATACGCCTGTACAGGACGGTTTTCTAGATGGCCTTGAAGATCCTCTGCAAATGCAGAAACCGTTTGGTAGCGCTTTGCGGGATGAGGATGGATGGCATGCGAAAGGATTGCCTCAAGTTCGGGGTGGATATCTGGTTTAGGAATCGATGGTGGTGTCGGCATTTCGCTGGTTCTCTTCCGCTGGACCACCACGCTGGCCCCTTCGGAAATATCGTAGGGCAACGCCCCCGTAACCATCTCATACAATAGGGTTCCTAAACTATAGAGATCAGAGCGGCCGTCTACCGTACTCCCTTTCCCTTTTGCCTGCTCAGGCGACATGTAGGACGGCGTTCCACCGACATCCCCTTTCAACGATAGGAAATGAAATGTCTCGAGTTGATCGATTGGTAGTGGCACTGGGAGTGGCACTGGCTCAGGTGCAGCGATAACCGCTTCGACTACATCCTTTTCGGAGAAGGATTTTGCTAAACCAAAATCAATAATTTTGGGAACGACCTTACCATCCACCGTGGCCATGAGAATATTACTTGGCTTCAAATCTCGATGCACGATTTCCAAAGTATGTGCGAGTTCGATGGCCCGACACAAGGTAATCACAAGCTGGATACGTGTTTCTAAGCTAGGATTTTCGGTCTCCAAGTATTTACGCAAGGTCGGTCCATCAACAAACTCCATTGCGTAATAGCAGAGATCCTCCTCCATACTGCCACGATAAATCATGCCGATATTTTCATGCCGCAGTTTTGCTGAGGTTTTGATTTCGCGCTGAAATCGAAGGCGATCGCGCTCACCAGAGCGGCGTTGAAGTGGCAAGATCTTGATCGCATCTACCCGCTCCGTGATGGTATCCACTGCCTTCCATACTTCCCCCATGCCCCCAGCAGAAATATATTCAAAGTCACGATACCCAGGGATTTTTGGCACGGCACCACGGACAGGTGGAAGTCGCCTCGATGATCGGGTTTCACTATCCCCATCCTTCAGGGTTCGTTGCTGGAGTAAACCAAATCCACTAGATCGACCGGTTGCCCGAGATTGGGTAATGGCATCAAAGGCTTCTCCGGTATCAAGTTGACGATCCGGGTCTGGGTAAAAATCATCCTCGAGGTTTCCCGACATAGACGACCCTAGAACTGAGCTTCCAAAGCAAAATGTAAGCGGCCTTTATCGGTGTCTGATTGATCTACAGAAATTAGTGGAAATCCATAATCAACTTTAAGCTGACTGAATCCACCGATGGCCACACGCCCGCCGACTCCCACAGAGAGCAAGGTCAAATCGGAGTATCCGTCTTCTATACTGGTGTTATTTTCGATGTAACCAGCATCCGCAAACACCAAGGCTTGAACATAGTCAGGTGGACGATTTTGACGTTCTTCAAACGTAGCTTTGCGATCCCGTAGCTTGGTAAGGAATCCACGATAGATTGTGGTGCGGAGTTCATTCCGAGAATAGATAGCTGAGTCCCCAGCGATAGCGCGCTCGACATACCCACGTACCGTTTCGAAGCCACCTAAGGCTTTTTGGTCGCCAGGTACCAAGGTATCCGGTGTATACTGAAGGTCGATCGCATTGTACCAATACCAGTCTCCGATCCCAAGCCCAGTGAGGGGATCAGGCGTACCGAAAAGCGAAGCAATCCGACTGTAGGTCAACTGCGTCGTCCAAAAGCCTGGGTCCGCCCCGACGCGCTGCTCCTCCATACTTTCACGATCCGAAATTCCAAGATCATAACCGAGGTTGTAAGACAGCAAACTCGAGAAAAAATGACGCGCTCGGTAAATGTCAGGCCGGACGCTTTGATAGGTCAAACCAAGCGAAAGTTGTAACTCGTCCACCGAACTCGACTCCAATATTTCGCCTTCACTGTCGATGCTGTCACTGAAAGAACGGAACAACCCACCGGCGACTGCGTTGATCACTTCATTTTCATTCCGAACTAAATTATAAAACATTCGGGGGCCCGTGAACCAACCGTCTCCATTCACATTGAGACCATCGACGACATCATCGACCGAAAGCTCGGAGTAACCACCAAAGAGAGAGACCCCGCCCCATTCTAAGGGTAGAATATAACTCGCGGATGCGGAGCGAATGGTTTCGAGGTCAAGTGACATAGGGAGTGAAATCGCTAAAGCATCATAGCGCTTGGTCAGGTTTAGATGCTGCAGCTTGAACGCAACTCGATAATCATCGGTATTCTCCGTGCCCGTATTTTTGATTTCGGAGGTCAGGTGTAGTGGCATCCGATCTTCGATGTAGAGGTCCAGATCAACTTCACGTTTCTCATTTATTCGCGTTCGCAAATCGCTATGGATGACAATATCAGCTAAAGAATTTATCCGGAACAGATTCTGGTATAGAGCATCAAAATCGAAGATTTCCTCTTCGAGGTTACCGGTCATCCGATCGCGTAACTGTAGAATAGAAAAATGGCCACGATAGGGTTTGCGAAGCTCTTTTCGTTGATCCGGGGTGGTTTCTTCAAAGTCTTTGGGAAGGCGGAAAAACTTCAAATTTCCAATTCGCCCCTGATCCACATTTAAGATGAGATGATTGTCCTCTGTGAGTTGATGAATATCAATTAGCGCCATGTAATAACCATTCGACACAAGAAGGCCATTATACTCGGTGAGCAATTGGTCTATCTGGCTTTCGGTGTATGGCTCGCTCGTGAGGTCGAATTCTAAATCATCACGTAACCCAACTCCCTCTAGGAATTCAATATCCCCACGCATTTCTACGGACTTGAGCAAGATCCGTTCAGAACGAGGAAAGTCTAAATTTAATTCCGGTGCTTCCATCAAGGCTGTGCGTGGCCCAGAAGCATTCAGCCGCAATTCGGGTATTTCCGGCAAACGTGTCAGCTCCATTTGCAAGCGTCGTAATTCATCCGTTTCATTCTGCGCGTGTGTCGGCATGTACCCAAAGCACATAAGAACAAGAAACCAGAAAAGGATGAACGAAGGATGGTCAAGTTTAAGTATTTGCATCGAACTAGGCCTAACCGCTTATTAAAGTTGGTATGGTCGTTTTCCCCCAATATAGATCGTTCGCTTCGCTTCTTTTGGAAGATTCGCGTCTGCTCGAATATTCGCAGTGCCAAACAAGATATAATCGATAAAGTTTAAATCCATCTCAATGGAGAATTCGGACATTTGCATGTAGGAATGCAGAAAGTAAAATTCATCGAATTGCACCGCACGTGGCTTGGCATTTTCAGCTTCCTCAATCACCGAAGCCCGCACCCGACTGAGTAGATCCAAAGCCTCTATCCCGAGGTCGTCCAAAGCACCTAGACCGGAAGAGTCCCCCGCTCCTTGCGAGGCAATACCACCGTCAGGCTTCGAAAGCTCCGATAAGTTTTGTAACAACTGGTTCACCAAATCATTGTCTCCACTAGGCGGCTCGCTTGGAGGCGGCCCCACCATGAAATCAGGAACCGGTTCCGTCGGCGTTATCGGATTGGCTGGGCTTACAGGTGGATTTGACGGACTCGTTGGATCAGTAGGATTTGGTGGATTCGGTGGATTCGGCCCAGAACCTCTAGCGTCGATATCAACACGTGCAATCGAGGTATTAGCCGCGGTCGGAAGCGCAGGCAGATCGGGTGCACTATCGACCAACCCGCTCAACTGATCGAGTCCAGGGGCGGACTCATTCAAATTATTGATTGCCACAAAGGCATCTGCTTCCAGGGCAAATTGGCTCACAGGATTCACCGTAATCGCTTCAAGCAAGCTTCCAATATCCCCGGTGGAGTCTAAACCAATTCTACCACCTGAAATCGTCACTCCAGACGCACTCGCCTGTATACCGCCTAGCCCTTCGGTCGACAGTCCTGCAAGATCGCTAGCAGTGACCGAGGCACCAAGTTCAATGACATCTCCCGCATTGAATAAGACCGATTGAGCCACTGAAGCTGCTTGCACATTTAAAATATGATCCGCGACAGCAGAAATCACCCCATTCACGGCGTTGAGATCCCCCTGCCCCAAGAAGACGTTATCTCCATCGACAAATATATTTCCGCCAAGACTCTCGAGGAGATAGGCGCCAGCTGCAGGGGTTAAAATTGAACCGACGCCGTTGTCTTCATGATCTGCGTTCAGAACCAAGTCACCGGCGGCTTGGACTGTAGAGGCCACTGGAAAATCAAGCAGAAGATCTCCATCGGCAAGTAAGAGAAGGTTACCGCTCCCCGTGCTAAGATCTCCTCCCAGTGTCAGGTTTTCACCCGCCTGAGCCAGAAGGTGATTTTCAGCGCTACTTTCCCCCATAAGGGTAATCGAGTTCGCGAACAAAAGCTCAATACTTCCTACTGAACTGGCGATCTGACTTCCTGGCAATTGACTAAACTCTTCCCCAACGGCCATCACATTTGCACCTGACACCTGAGTAGAATCCGCCAGTGAAATAATCGAATCAGGATCGGTACTCAATAAATTGATCGTGCCAACCGACGCATTCACCAAGCTCGCACCACTTAAAGCAATTCCGGAATCCCCCTGTAGGTTGATGGAGCCTGCTCCAGATTGAATCGTTCCAGAATCAACAATCACTTGCGCTTCTGCATTGATCGCCACATTGGCAACTCCGTTAACGTGTCCAAAAACTTCGACGTTGTCTGCGGCTGTAATCATCACGTCACCGCCGCTAATGGTGGACGAAGAATCAATAACCACTTGTTCGCCACTCCCAGCCGCCTCTAGTGAAATAGAACTTGAGGTCGTAACATCGGCGCGCACATCCACCCCAGTCGAGAAACCATTTTGCCGGAGCTCTATCTGGCCAGCAGTTGACTGGATGGGACTGTGCACATTAAATGGATCGGTACCGCCCGTGGCTTCAATCACAATATTCCCTGCGTCGGTGGTAATCGGACTGATGGCATTACCGATACGATTGTAAGAACTTCCACGTATTTCCGCATCACCGCTACCTACAATTTGTATCGCGGCAAAGAGCTGTACTTCGCCATCATTGTTCGCATCTTGATCCGCGTTTAATCGGATGCTCCCATTTTGATTCACAAGCGTTGCGCCGGGCACGACTTGTATTCCCTTGTCGGATTGAAGGTCGATATCAGCATCGCGCGTAACAATCGGGCCAGTTACGACAACGCCGTAGGACCCACCCGCAGGATCTGAGGCAGCCGAGATTGAGACTGCACCGCCATCCGCAACAAGGTTACCCGCCGCGACCTGTTGTCCGACAATGGTAATATCACCCCCGCCGGAAAACCCTAAGCGTGTGTCAATTTGGTTCACTTGAACAACCCCACCGGCCGCGATATCAACTTCACCGCCTTGCGTCGTCACTCCAGGCCCAACAATGGTAATATCACCTTGAGCGAGAAGTTGTACCGATAGAGCATCTCCAACCCCGTCAGAATCCAGAATCCCTTGATTCACGAGAATGTCTCGATCTGCACGCAGCGTAAGCTGATTTGCCCCAGTTGCATTAAAATCTAATGCGGAGAGAAGTCGAATATCTCCCCCTCCGCTAAAGCCCGAAGCGGTGCGAACTTCGGTATTTCCCATGGCCAACTGTGCTTGCAAGGTGGCTACGTCAATAACGGAGGCATTGGCATTTGGTGAGTAGGTGCCTCCTACAAAATTACCACCTGCATCAGTAGAACTAATAATATCAATGTCAGAAGGATCGATCAACACCTGCCCCGCGCCAGCCCCACCACGAACATCCGCTGGAGCTTGGATAACAACTCGGTCAAGGCCTGAAAGTTCAACAAAACCACCGCGACCTTGTTCTCCGCCTCGCGCTTCAATCGTGGCACCAGAATCCACTGTAAGTTCACCTTCGGAGAACAGAATGATTTCGCCACCTTGACCGCTATCAAATCGAGCATTTGCAGTTGTGATGCTGTCCGAGCTAATCGTAACCAACGCTTGTCCCAATAATTTAATGGACCCGCCTCCGGTATCGCCATCCGCATGAATTTCACCTTGCTGATGAATTTGAGCCGCAGAAATGACCACCTGACCCGCCATTTCACCAGACACATCGATCCGGCCTTGATTACTCACTTGGGAAGGAGGAAACCCAGCGTGAGTACCTTGGGCCGAGGGAGACTCTTCAACTAAACTAACGTCTCCGGGTGCGGTAGAGTCCGCATCCACAGTGACAGCTTCTTCGGAAGCGTCAGGCACTTCCCCGTTGGACGAAGCATCAAAATCAGCAGCCCCAACAGCTTCCGTTACGGGATCCACCTGAGTCAGACCGCCAGAATCTGCTCCAGCTGTAGTGCCGTCTGTTGCGCCATCTGTTGTGCCATCTGTTGTGCCGTCTGTTGTGCCATCTGTTGTGCCATCTGTTGCGCCCTCGCTTTCGTCCATTAGGTCATCATCAGAATCCATTTTGTCTTCGGCATCATCTTCAGCTAAAGCATCGCCGGTTGGAGAAACCGATTCTCCATCGATAATAATATTGATTTGTCCACCCGCAGAATTAGCGAGTTGAACCGACTGGCTTCCAGCCGCTAAAACGACACTTCCAGCTGAGATCGATCCTTGATTCTCGACTTCGCCACCAATGAGATAAGCAAAGACCGCAGAGATCGCTCCCTGATTAACCACTGCCCCACCCGGACCCGTGAAATTTAGGTTTCCGCTCAAAAAGTCACCATCGGATAATTCAAAAGAAGAAGCGACCAAGCCGTGCACATCCACTCGTGCCGTTGGTGTGAACACAATCCCACTGCGGTTGATCAGGTAGACGTTTCCATTTGCGCTTAGAAGCCCAGCGATCGTACTCGCCCCACCCCCAGTAACTCGATTCAGAATTGCTGCAGATGAACTGGGCTGCTGAATCAACACAGACTCGGCAGCACCAATATCAAACGATGAGTAGTTCACAATCGCACGCGGGGTCGCTTGCTGAATCGTGAGCTGACTTCCCTCGCGAACAAAGTCAACCGCCCCAGCTCGGACCGATTCGCCCTGTGGCAAAGCGTAAACTCTAGAGCTGAAGATCGCGCTGAAGCATAAACAAATAGCAATAACTGCCAGCAAAAACGGTAACCGTTGAGCATTTTGAAATAAACGACTGCTTAGCTTTTCCTGTATCATACTTACTTACAATGATTTATACAAACTACAGATCTATTTTTCAATCTAATTTTTGGGTATGATCCGCCAGATTGAGCCGTTTCGCAGCAGCAGCTTGGATCCTTTTGGGTCGAGCGCGTGGTTTTTAATGAGTCGAGATTTGATCAGGTTTCTTTCGGTTGCTTTTTCTTTTTCAAGAAACTGAAGCGACGAAAGGGTAACCTCGGTAAGTCGTTTTGCAGTGTACAGCTTAATGAAGCGATCTTTTTGCTTCGGGTCCGACAATGGAATGCCCTCCTCTGCTTTGGGCTGAGTGGACTCATCTTCAACCTCGATGATGGCTCCTCGATTGAGATCAAAACGATAATTCTTCGCAGGATGGATTCCAAAGCTCAACTCGAGCTCTTTCGAAATATTCCTAAGCTCCGTTCGTTTTTCAGATTGCAGCCGCGCCAAGACGACAATGGTCTCGCAGGTTTCGGTATACTCATTCACGAGAGGAACAATTGGCCCCTGCCGCTCCTCGAGCGATAGACTTCGTGCTAATTCTTGCACCTCTGCTTGCACAAAACCAGAGTACAAAAAGAAGCAGCCGATTCCCCTAAAAAAATACCGCAAAACCAACTGCCTTTGACGACGACGTAAACTCATACAAAAAGACTATCAGGTTTTTACGAGCATGTCAGCGAGTTAGACTTCGTTCATTAAATCCAAAGCTAGACATAAAGCTCGAATCAAAAAAAGCAGCCACGAGGGGCTGCTTTTTTGCGCATCAATTCATGAACTCGGCGTTATGGAACACGAGTCATCTCTTTGAGCTCAGCCGCCCGAGAATCGATTTCATCTCGAGTGAGTGTCTCAAAACCTTCTAGGCTGAATGACTGGACTCCGAATGCAGCTACGGTGCTACCATGAAGCATGGCGGTACGAATCGAGTCTTCGGAGAGACTATCCTGAGCGGTAAGTGAGCCCATGAAAGCCCCCGCGAATGAGTCCCCGGCTCCAGTGGGATCCGTGACATCTTTAAGCGGATACGCAGGCATCAAAAATTTTGAATCAGAGGTGATCAGCATACTGCCGTTCGCGCCTTTTTTAATCATGACTGATTTTGGCCCGAGCGCGAGAAGCGCATCTGCCGCATCCAACAGGTTGTGCTTGCCCGTCAGCAATTGCGCTTCGGATTCGTTTAGCGTCAGCATGGTGACTTTGCTGATGACATCGACCAAGGCATCCTTGGCGATATTGATCCAAAGGTCCATCGTGTCGAGAAGGACAAATTTCGGGTCAGACATCTGCTCAAGGACCTTTAGTTGAAGATCCGGACCGATATTTCCGAGAAAGAGATAAGGGGCATCGCGGTAGGCTGCAGGTAGGTCAGGCTGAAAATGCTCAAAGACTCCAAGCTCCGTCTTCAGCGTTGAACGGTTATCCATATTTTCTTCGTACCGACCGTGCCACTGAAAGGTTTCGCCTTCTTCAACCTGCAAGCCTGCCAAATCGATGCCAAAGCCTTCAAGAGCTCCGCGATACTGCTTGTCAAAATCGGTGCCGATGACCCCCACTAAGCCTGCCTTGTTAAAATAGGATGCAGCGGCGCAAGCATACGTCGCACTTCCCCCGAGAATTTCGTCTCGACGGTCGGTGGCAGTTTCAATGGTATCGATGCCGACGGAGCCGACGATGACTAGTTTTGGTGTACTCATTTTTTAAGCTTTTTAATGGGCTAATTCGTGTTCAATCAATTCACAAAGAGCGTGAATAATCATTAAATGTCCTTCTTGGATTCGCGGCACATGGGAACTGCAGGCGATGGTCAAGGGCTCGTCTACCAAGCTCAATAGTTTTCCACCGGTCCCACCAAGTAAACCTACGGTCAGTAGCTTACGTGAGGTCGCTTCTTGAGCCGCAAGAACAATGTTTGGAGAGTCTCCGCTGGTCGAGATGCAGATGAGCGCATCCTCGGGCTTGCCAAACGCTTCGACCTGCCGAGAGAAAATCTGCTGGGCTTGAAAATCATTGGCCACCGAGGTCAACACGGAAGAATCTGTGGTCAAGGCGAGCACTGGCCACGCCGCGCGGTTGAGCAAAAACCGATTTACCAACTCGGCCGCAAAATGTTGCGCATCCGCAGCGCTTCCGCCATTCCCGCAAATCAAAATCTTTCCCCCATTGCGAATCACAGAGATGAGTTGCCCGGCAACCCGCTCAATAGGCGCCCTCAACTCATCGGTAATATAGGAGGCAACGAGATGATGCTCCTCTCGAAACGCAGTCCAATCCATTACTCACCGTCATTTTTCTCAAGGAAAATTTCGAGGTATTTGGTGTTGTAATGTCCTTCAATAAATTTTGGATCATCCAAAAGTGCAAGACCGAGTGGAATTGTAGTAGCAGGACCATCAATGATAAACTCACGCAAAGCGCGCCGCATACGAGCCAAGGCCTCTTCGCGGTCTTTACCACGGCAAATCAACTTCGCGATCATACTATCGTAAAATGGAGGGATGGTATAACCAGAGTAGGCACAGGTATCGAGACGAACCCCGATGCCACCAGGCTGATTCATCCATTTAATGCGCCCAGGACAGGGAGCAAAATCACGCGCAGGATCTTCAGCATTGATCCGAAATTCGATCGCATGCCCTTGAAATTTAATATCCTTCTGCCGGTAGCCAAGTTTTTCTCCACCCGCAATGCGAAGTTGCTCTTTGATCAAATCGATTCCAGTCACCTCTTCGCTGACCGGGTGCTCTACTTGAATCCGAGTGTTCATCTCCATGAAATAAAATTCATTCGCATCTTCATCAAAGAGAAATTCAACCGTACCCGCGTTGGCATATTTAACCGCCTTAGCGGCTTTAACCGCTGCATCACCAAGCTTTTTACGCTTGGCGGCTTCGAGTACTGGACTGGGGCTCTCTTCTACCAACTTTTGATGACGACGCTGGATACTACAATCGCGCTCCCCAAGATGCACCACATTACCGTGTTCATCGGCTAAGAGTTGTACTTCTATATGCCGAGCATGCTCAACAAATTTTTCAATATACACACCGGGATTGTTAAAGGCACGTTCTGCCTCCGTACTTGCCATTTGATAAGCTTGCTTGACGGCAGAATCATTGCGGGCAATTCGCATGCCTTTTCCGCCACCACCTGCGGTAGCTTTAATGATAACTGGGTAACCGATTTTACGAGAAACGGTTAACGCCTCGTCTTCGGAGCCGATCAAGCCATCAGAACCGGGTGTGATCGGAACCCCTGCTTTACGCATCGTGTCACGAGCAATATTCTTGTCACCCAAACTCCTAATCGCATTGGAAGAAGGACCAATAAATTTGATCTTACATTCTTTGCAGATATCAGCAAAATCGGCGTTTTCAGCTAAGAAACCATATCCGGGATGGATCGCATCCGCGTCGCTGATCTCAGCTGCGCTGATGATGCTCGACACCTTGAGGTAGCTTTCGCCTGCCTGTGCCGGACCGATGCAGATGGCCTCGTCAGCAAACTGAACGTGCATTGAATCCTCATCGGCCTCGGAATAAACCGCTACGGATTCGATTCCAAGGTCTCGACAGGCACGAACGATCCGAAGGGCAATTTCCCCTCGGTTCGCGATTAGAACTCGCTTAAGCATGAGGCCGCCGGGGGTTAGTTAGGTTCGACTTTGTAAAGAATTTGTCCGTATTCAACCGAACAAGCGTTTTCGATGCAGACCTCGCGAATGGTTCCGGACACTTCGGCCTTGATCTCATTCATTACTTTCATCGCTTCGACGATGCAAACGACTGTGTCTGGTCCCACTTGACTACCGGCCGAAGTATACGGCTTGGCCTCTGGGTTTGGTGAGAGGTAAACAGTGCCAACAATGGGAGATACAATGGAAATCAATCCATCGTCCACCGGAGCAGCCGCCGCAGCAGGAGTAGCTGCAGGTGGCCCGCCAGCTTGCACACCAAGGTCAGGAGGAGGCGGCAAATACGTTGGTGCAACCGTGGCTACCGGTGCCCCTCCACGCTTAATGCTGAGGCGTACGCCTTCCTCGTCGAGTTCGAATTCTGTCAGGTCGTGCTTAGCGATAAGTTCGACCACTTGTTTTAAATGCTTTATATCCATTTTTTTTCAGCCTAGCGACGTTGATCCAATGCCAGTGAAGGTTGTGAAATAACTTCAACCTCTTCAACCGAAACCAGTGATCAAGGTCAAGGTCAGAGTGGCGATCCTCAGCTAAAGGCACAAAAAAAACACCTCTAGATAAGGTGCTTTTTGCGTTCCCAAGAACTTAAGCCTAAAAATGGGCAAAAACCGAGGAATTGATGCAGTTTAGCGCGTAATGACTTCCAAGCGATAAACACGATGACCATATAAAGCGCCGTCATTTTCAACATGCACATGGGATGGCGTATTGGCGGTTTCTGTATGCGCCGCAATGAAGTTCCAGTTTGGCACATCGATATGATCGTGCTCATATGAGGTGTATAAGCGGTAAGTGACGTAGCGACGAACATTCCAGCGTACGTAGGAGTTCGGCAAATCCGGTGAAATTACCGCATTTCCAAGACCGGCATAGTTAGCAGAAACGCGTCCGCCTTTAATGTGGTCCGTGAAGCGAAGCGGCGAGTAAGACTGCGGGTTCAGACCCATGACAAACTCGTCGTAATTGCTGATACAATCGCCATCAGGGTCCAGATCAGCATCATTCACGTTTGGATCGAGTCCGTTCGCAATTTCCCACGCATCTGTCATACCATCGCCATCGGAATCAGGTCCAGCATTTGAGGTCATTTGTACCGTGTAGGTCCCTTTATAGAACTCAGCAAATGAACGAACATCAAGATACATGGGTCCACCACCGCCACTAGAGGGCGGTGAAAAGGAAATCGTCACCGAGGTATTCCCTGCTTGAGCCGGGTTATTATTTGGCAAGGTATCCGAACGGCTGATCACGGTGCTTTCATCACCCGCAACGAGAAAAACTTCGAGGTCGGGAATCGGATTACTGCCAGCACGAGTGACGGTAAAGGAATATGAAACACCAGGAATCGCGATAAAGCGAAAGAGGTCACGGTCTTCAATTTCGTTAATAACACCACTCACCGTACCGGGGCCGATGGGGGTAGCAAATGCATGCTCGTTTTCGTGATCGTCTGGGTAATCACAGGCGGCGTGCGAAGTAACAACACCTGCGACCATGACGAGAATACTCGCAAGCCATGGGCTGAATCGTTTTGTAGTTTTGATCATCATGATGGTTCCTCTATGCGGGCGCAATCCCCAAAGAAGGCAGATGGCGTTCCACCAGTAAGAGACTGCTTAGATTGGGTTTTATTTAAAGTGGGGTCGGGCCTGCGATTCGATGCAGGCGGTGAAATTTTTCGTAAGAAAGTAGTAAAAAGGACACAGGCGAAGGCATCACACGCAGCCAAGCCAAGAACGATAGGAGCCTTAACGCGATGCCCGATCCAAGCCAGGCCATTTGCAAAGGCAGCTCGAGGTGCAAAAAGGTAGGCAACAGCATCACCAATTTTTTCAGCACGAAAACCACCGGCAAACAACGCAAGGTGCTTAAGGCGGCCGAAGGCGTGTGAAGGGGTTTCCGAAGAGCACACTCCATCAGACATAGAAGAGGCATGTACCGCAGATGTAGAAAGAGCAGTCGGAATATCGGCAAGGGCTTGCAGCTGGAAAACTTCTTTTAAACCAACAAGCGCGATCTGCCACTCTCGTTCAGCTCCCCAGGCTTTTGCGATTTGGCGCACGCGATTAAAATCGATTTCCGTTTCGTGACGACTGATCAAGAGCGCAGCGTCCAACCATTTGAACAACATTTTTCCACCATCAAAAAGCGCCTTGGCACCTTCTTGAGGGGTAAGCTTTTTTGCGATCGAGGCGTCTAGCTTTGAAAATTGCAGTGCCATCAACAAGAGAAGATCTTCGGGGTGTGCTTCGCGCCAGCTTCCGAATGAGGTCTTCACCATTTTGCTGCGCGCAAAGATCTCATCATAATCAATACGGAATAAGCGGTAAGGATGCTCAACCGCCCAGTGTACATCGCAGCAAAAATCATTGGATTTGATCAGCCAATGCAGATGGTGCCGCAGGAAGAACCCACGAGGGGTTTTATCGGTGCCAAGAGAAAACCCTTGCTGCTCGATAATCTTCCAAGCGTCCTGCACCCGACTTCTCGGGATAAGCAAATCGATATCGGCATAGCGACGCAAGGCAACATCCCCATACAAGGAGTTCGCCGCGAAGGGACCCCGATAGCCAATGCATGGAATATCGTGTTCCTCGAGGGCCGCGCAGAGGCGAGCAGCAGAACGCAACTGCATGCTCCCCATTTGCAAAGCCTTGAAGTAACCATTTCGATTTTCACGACAAACCGTTGCTGCCGATTGATTCTGCGCTTCTGCCCCACTGAAAAGTAAAGGCTGAAGCCGACACTGTTCGTTCATCGTCGCCAGTTCTTCCGACGTGAATCGTGCCAAAATCGAGTCGATTGAATTCGCCTCAAGCGACAACGATCCATTTGCCGACTTGACCGACAAACTTGAGCACAGCCAGCGCAGCAGCGCGGTGTACGTTGAATTGTTGTTCTCTTGGGACATATCGATTTCGATTTGACGCGTGATAAGACGACGATGGGTCAGTAAGTGACAGGATTCTAAGCCAAGAGCTTAGTTGATTCCTTCACTCGCAGGGCAACCAAAGATGTTGTAACAAGGCACCTCTTGCTGGCGACCAAAAGAAATCGCCGCAGCGCGAGTTCCGTTTAGCAATGCATCACCGATGTATTTGATCGACGGTGAGCCGGTCCCAAAGGTAACAGAGCCGGTTGCGATGGACGGATTGGTAACAACTTGATTCCGCATCAAAGCTTTGAAATAGCCTTCGCCAATAACCTCGGACACCGGCTCTTGAGTCTCCATCGTCGCGCCAATTACAACCGCAGCCGCAGTGCGAGTGCTGCCATTTGTAGCACGTAAGTTTGCTTCACAAACCCCGCGACCGAGTCCAGGAATGGTCCGATTGGGATGAGTGAATCGACAAGCTTGGCAAGTGAACAAGGTCAGCATGTAGAGGCGGGAATTCGTTTGAGCATCCACATCTGAATTCTCCCACCAATTAACGCTGTTAGCACGCGCCAAGGTGTCAAAACTTCCGTGACCCTCATATTTCACGCACCAGACATTGTTGTTGATAAAATTAGAAAACTTAGAACGCATCGTCGCCATGCTGCCCTCTTGATCGAAGTACAACTTATAAGACGTGAAGCTAGATGGTTTGATTAGATTATCGAAGTTGTTCTGAGTAACCTTGAAGTGATTATTCTTCGGTGGATCCGTATCCGCGACCAAGACAATTTCTCGAGACCCGGCAGAGCTCGCGGTGTAATTATCAAAGGTCAGGGTTTTTTCCACTACCGTGTTTAGATCCGTTAGGTTTTCAACCGGGTAACGACCTAGGGCCAAATCAGGCATGATATCCATTTGAGTGGCCTTACCAGGTTCTACTCCATCAACCGCGGCCAACATTCCTTCTACAGAAGTAAAGGTAAAGCTAGTGTCGTCAAATAAGGTTGGAATTAAATCAGGGTGACCAAGCGTATCTGGATTGGCATCGGTTGGATCATATTTCGCGTCCCCAATCAAAATGACATATTTTGGACGAACTTGATAATGGTGATAAGCATAGCCAAGGAATTGCTGAATCGCTTTTGCGTCTTTGTTCCCGTAACCAAACTCGTTGTAAACATCTTCGATCGGTGCGGTCAAAACCCGGAAGTTATCGTCAATTGCCCGTTCACGAAGTAATTTATAAATAGGCGAGGTCCAACCTGCATTTGAAGAACGGTTTTCGATCCACTGCTCAGGCATGATCGCGATGTAGTCTACCTCACGGGAGGTATCCGCAAGATCGCGCCAAATGACCGGCTCGATTTTAGAATCTGGAATCGAGAAAAATGCAGAGTCGCGACTAAGAAAATAGCAGGGGTCGTAATTGACACGATCCCCAAACTGCAAGTTCGATCCAGAGATAGCTGAACCCGAAAGGTTCACCTTAACCGGACGAACCGGGTCCGTGACATCGAGCAAGGTGTAGCTAGACGCGGATCCACTAACCCCTTCAACTCGGTAGTTGCGATTCAAGTTTCCACCTAAACCACCAAAACCAATTCGGTTCGACATGGCAGAAATCCGACGATCAAACTGAATGCGGAAACGATCAATGTACTGAAGGTCGAGAATGCCGAGACCAAGGGTGTCAAACTTAAACATCGTTCCGGCTGCTGAGTTTTGCAGTAGGCCTGTAGCAACCGTTTGTGAGTGCCAATAAGCTCCGTAGGGTTGGGTTATTTCGTATTTACCCGTATCAAAAATAGTCGCGCCCGTGGCATTATTGACAATAAATGTACGATGAGGCATCGCTTGTCCGACCGGGAACGGAGGAATACTGAAGAATCCAAGCGCAGTCGTATCGGAATAGGTGGTTGGATTTGAAAGTCCTGAGTTATTTACGTTGATACGAGGGCGAGACAGCACTTCAATTTTTGCGCTTCCAGCTCCTTTATCTGTGAATGGAACATTAACCGTCCATGGGTTAATCCCGAGTTGCTCCGGTGAAGAGACCCAACCATCATACTCCTCATCACGAGGATTTACATCTAGGAATCTCCCTTTTTCACGATAGGTAAACTGACGGCACGCAGAAGTGGTAAAGGCAGTATTTGCTTTTACTGCACCATTCCGTGCAGAGTCGGTCCAGCGCATCGCAGTACCAGGCAACCCGCCATCAAAGCTAATCCAATAGGCATTGTCTTCGGTATAGAAACTCTCATGACGCTCGCCGTAAAAGAGAATAAAGTCAGAGCTTCCGAAGCTACCAGAGGTCGACACAAAAATCGCAATTTCTTGATCACGGGTATACATACGAATGTTGCCGCCGATAATCGTAGACGGTCCAACCCCAGCTTGAATCAATTCTGTGCGAGTGACCCGCTGAATCCCAGTATTGTTAACCAAAATCTTGCCGCAAATCCCTTTATCAAGCCCAGGAAAACGCTGCTTGAAATCTGCTGGGCCAGCCACGTTGTCAGGCAAGTAGGTTTCGTGCAGCGTGAAGCGCTCAGCACAATCACAACCATTGGTGATCATATCGGTACCACTATTAGGATCAGAAACAAAATTGACTCCAAAATCGCCTTCAGCCGCTTTGAATGCGGTTTTTTCGATCGGCTCAAAACTAACGACCGCTTCAATGCTTTTGTGGTGACGCAATGTTTTCGTCTCTGGATTCCACTGTAGCGGACGATACTCAACTCGAACGATGTGATCGTCCTGACTTTTCATTTCACTCACATCCGCCAAGGAAGGAGGCCAAAAAGCATCTTTACCATATACATCATTGTTCGGCACCCGAGCAAAAATCGGCTCACCATGATCCATGATGTCATTGTCCCAAGTCCGATGATAGTTCCCGCGAGGGGCCATATCTACATCTTCATAGTCTTCGTATTCCGTGGTAATAATTTTGACCACCGCGCGATAACCAGCTTTTCCCTGTAAAGAACTTACTTTAATTGGGAGATCAGGGGCGCCTTCAGGTCCAAATAGACCTTGCTTGCCTTCAATCCGGATGGAAACGCCTTCAGGGAGTTGTAGCATCTCAAAATTTGGAGTCGAAAGGGATACTTTCTGGCCACCACCGATAACCTCGACTGCAAAGTCATGCGCGCCCTCTGTCCCTTTGACGGAAACGGTTGGGGCTGCATTATCAGCCGATGTATCCGTCGCATCATCCGTTTTGGCAGATTCAGCTTCAGTAGTTGCAGTTGCAGCCGTGGTAGCTGGATCCGATCCGGACGGATTCTCCGAGTTTTCAATTGTTTCAGGATTCGTATGTGGCACACGAACCTGTTGATTGTCAGGCGTTTTTGGCTTCAGGGCCAAATAGCCAATTCCTACAACCGCAAGCGCGACAAGGATTAATGCAGGTAAAATTCTCTTATTCATAAAATGTCAGCCGTTCTTCTTCTGTGTCTTTCGACTCAAAAAACATAGGAGTGTTCAATTTTTCTGTAAAATCTTTTCTGGTCGCAAATGTTCATGATGTAATGCGACCCGTCATTAGTTATTAACAGGATGGTAGACACCCCTTACAAGCGCCAAAGTTGCACGGATCTGGATATTTTCAAGCTTTAGTACAAAACTCGTTAATTATCGCGGTTCAGATACCGTACAGAGCCACTATTTCAGGCCAATAAAGCGGCAACCCAGCACAATATGTAGTATTTCAGCCAATATTCCGCTTTTAACAGGTCAAGCAGCTCCGAAAAGAGACAGGGCAAGAAGATGTCTTAAAATAAGAAGATGACAAAAAGGTGGACAAAAAGGTGTCAGACTACAAATTTGAGACTACAAATTTGGACGATGAGCCTGGGAGCGCCGACGTCCCCGTCGGCATCGCAAATAGAAAACAAATTCGGACAAAATAGAAGGAATAGAAGCTGTCAGACTAAAATGGCACTTAGATAAGACGATTTGTATTAAAAATGAGTTCGCTCTACCCTGAAAAGAAAGCCGGAGGCTTGATGGCAATTAGCCGGTCGGTGACCGAAGGGAACCACCGGAAACAATCGCAAAAATATCTCTCGAGCGCTGAAAGCGCGATCGGAGAACAACCTAAATGCGCTGCTCTCTTTTCAGGGAGGCAGGAAAACAGAAGGTGTCAGGCTCCAAATTCGAAAACAGAAGGTGTCAGACTAGTGTCAGACTAATATTTCGGACGATGAGCCTGGGAGCGCCGACGTCCCCGTCGGCATCGCAAATAGAAAACAAATTCGGACAAAATAGAAGGAATAGAAGCTGTCAGACTACAATGGCACTTACATAAGCGGTCCAGCCTATTTTCTGCGACGTGTGACATCGTGGGAATCCGCCCCAAAGTGGGCGGGATATGGTAGCCCGTGTGCGAGGACGGGAAGCGGCCGCAGCGCCGGGTTTAGTGCAGCGTAAGAGGCAACGAGGGATAAGCGCTAATAGTGTAAGAGAACTCGAATCGAGGCGCAGAACCTAGCCCCCGCAGTTAATATCCTGTGATGCCCGAAATCCACTAAAACGAACTGCCAACAAGAAAGGTGTCAGACTCCAAATTCGAGACTACAAATTCGGACGATGAGCCTGGGAGCGCCGACGTCCCCGTCGGCATCGCAAATAGAAAACAAATTCGGACAAAATAGAAGGAATAGGAGCTGTCAGACTAAGAACAGAAGGTGTCAGACTAAAAAACAGAAGGTGTCAGACTAATATTTCGGACGATGAGCCTGGGAGCGCCGACGTCCTCGTCGGCATCGCATATACAAAACAGAAGGTATCAGGCAAAAATAGATCACAGACGAATATCACGCCCATGAAAAGGTGTCAGACAAAATTGACTGGACTGAATTAGACTGCCCGACTCAAAACCCACCTCCGATTTCACTCCCCCTGCAAACCGCCTCGCGCCCTTTGAAACCGAGCACACACCGAAACCACCGAAGGTCATCCGGTCATTCCCGATTTTTAGGTTGATTGAAAAACCGCCTACGCTAGGCATCTGCATCAATGCAAAACCGTGATGACTTATCGGAACAAGCGCTTACTGTAGTAGGCTGGTTTGCGGCGCTCCTGATTAGTGCATGGGCCCTCTACTCGCTACGCTATGGAAACGCATGGCTAAACCAATCGAGCTGGAGCTGGATGGGCCTCATTCTTATCGGAGCCGCTTCCATCCCATTCGCGTGGTCAGCCATTCAAAAGGCGAAAGCATCACCGAACTCTACGAAGGCAAAATCCCTCTTCCTCCCCGGAGAACTACGGATCGGCGCCATTTTGGTCCTCGGCTGCATCATCTATCTCTTCTCATCCGCCATGCGAGATCCGGAGGCGTTCCTTCACCTCCCGAATCTAAGTCGAATGGAGGACCGACTATTTATAACCTGCTGCATCACAGCCGGCCTGTCTGTTCTCTTCCTCTTTCGTAAGTGGAGCTGGTGGCGTATCCTCATTATTCTCATCGGTCTCTTTGCTACCCTCGGGGCCGGCTACGAATTCATCACCGAAACCGCAGGCGTGGCGCTCTACCGAGACGATCATGCCTCCTTCATGCATCGCCTACACATCTTCGGACACAACTGGCCCCAACAACTTTACTATGACCCGAGTTGGAATGGCGGCGGAGCCCATTCGCACATTGTCCTCTCTGGAGTAAACGCCCCTGGCCTACTCGGCTTGCCCCTGTGGAAATACTTCCCCGTGCACGAGGTCTACACCTACGGACTCGCGACCTTCTTCCTCGTGATCCACCCGATCATTTTCATCGTCGCGATCCGCATGTTCGGCGGCTCTTGGACCACCGCCCTCATCGGCGCCGCCCTCTCCGTCTGCTCTACCCGCCTCTTTTACAAATGGGCTCTCCACTTCGGAACCCTCGGCTTCAGCGTCACCATGCCATGGCTCGTCTTGATGTCCGCTTGCATCTACCGCGTACTATGGCGAAACCTTATGGGCATCGGTAGCGCCCTCGCCCTCATCCTTTCCACCTACCTCTTCCTCGGCTGGCCCGCAGGATCCCTCATGCTCCCTCCCCTGGTGCTCGCGATCCTATACTCACTGCCTCGCTTCACCTTGAAAAAATTCCTCTTCCTTGCCGGCTGCGCCATTGTCGTTATCCTGCTGTTACTCCCGAACGTCTCGGCTGTCTTAAACCATTCCAGACTCGCGCAGCTTTCGGAGATGCAACAAGCCACCCTCTCCTTCGGAGACATCTGGAGCCAAGGCCTTGCACTTCTTCCCGCCGAACTTCGCCGCATCAATCCGCTTGTGCTTTGGCTCGGAATCATCGGCGTCTTCTTTATCAAACAACCCGGCCTCAAAGGCTACATGGTTGTGCTCATCGTCGGATTCGTCCTCATGTTCGCCTTCGGCTCACGAGTTAAACCGCAGTTCGAACTCCTCCGCGCTGCCGTCCCTCTCGCGTATCTCGCGGTCATTCCAACCGCAATCTGGATCACCCGATTCCTCACCGACAAATCACCCAACAGCGCATTCCCAGCCGCCTTCTGTGTGGCCGCGATGTTCCTCGCCGCATGGACCGGCACGGACTACTACGGCAATCACAAAGACATGAGCGTGTCTCCAACCGAGCACAACAAATCAAATCCGCCGGAGTACTTCACCACCATGTACCCCTACCTCGACGACTTGAAAGCCGAGCTAGTTGAACATGTTCCTGAAGACGCCCGCGTCCTCTTTCTCGACGGAAGCGACATCGTCTACGGACGCGGTCACATCGCCTACCTACCCATTTATTGCGGGCGTGAAATGATGGCATCCGACTACTATCACTTCCCCCCGGCACTCGTCGACCCACGCTACCCCGATCCAGTCTGGCGGAAAAGCGGCAACGCCCTGCGCAACTTTTGTGGCATCTACAACATCACCCACATCATCATGTTTCCGCGCACAAAAGATCCCGCCCAAGACGGAAACCTGCAGTTCCTCACCACCTACCCCAATCACTTTAAGAAGGTCTTCGACTTCGGAACCGACGCTCGCAAATTCCTCGGCTGGGAAGTCCTTCCCGATCCGACCCAACCCGCATCAACCGGCTTGTTTGCCCAAGGCACTGGAACCGTGAAAAGCGATATCGGGCGAATCACCGTCACTCTCGACGATCCAAACGCACCCGCGGTCATCCGCTACAACTGGGAACCTGGCCTCCAAAGCTCCGGCAAGGCCGTTCTCACACCACACACCATGTGGAACGACGCGACCTTCATCGGCATAGAACCCAACGGCGAATCAACCATCGAAATTCGCTACAAAAAATGGAAGTAGGCTCTGGTGGGATTAAAACGCAGCACCGCCCTTTTCTGGCTCTTTGTCATCCTCGCCTTCGGAACTTTGTTCCGAATCGTCTTCGCCAAAGAATGCTATTTTTCTAATTTTGACACGGGAACCGTCGGCTGGATGGCGGTCAACATCCTCGAAGGCGAACGCCCCGCCTTCTTCTACGGCCAAAACTACATGGGCGCATTAGAGGCCTACGTCGGCGCGATCATGATCGGCCTCTTTGGCGTCTCCGACCTTGCCATCAGCCTCAGCACGACCCTCTTTGCCGCCTTCTGGATTTGGAGCAACTACCTCCTCTTTACCACCATCGCAAAAAACCGACGCTCCGGTTTGATCGCTGCCCTCATCGTCGCCTTCCCCGGTTTCTGGATCGTCAAATACAGCATCTCTCCCTACGGAGGATACACCATCGCCTTCTTCGCCGGCACCATGGTGCTCTGGCTCGCGGTTCGCCTCTACCAACAAATTTGGATCGGCCTCCCGAGGCTCATGCACATCATCGGCATTGGCTTCTTTGCTGCCATCGGGCTTTGGACCCATTACCTCGTCGCTCCGTACCTGCTCGTCTCGGCCATCCTTTGTCTCGCCGTCCTCAAGCGCGACTTCAGCTTCGGGCTCGTCGCCAGCTTCGGACTCGGCGCCGTCATCGCCCTCCTCGGCATGATCCCTGCCCTTCTTCTCCACGACACCTACACCGGCAGCCAGACCGTCTCCTTCTCGTTCCTCAACGATAACATTCGCACCAGCGACCACCTCGAACAAGCCTGGCGCGTGCTCCGCAAAGACAATGTACCCCGCCTCGGCAGCTGGGATATGGAAAGCGTCATGTCCGGCAGCGTGGCAAACCTGCTCCGCATTCTCGCCGCCATCCTCGTTGGCATCGGAGCCATCGGCTACATCGGATTCACCGCCTACAAAGAACGCAAAAAATCCTCGCACGAACAAGACGTGGTCCTCGACTACACCCTAATCAAAATCGTCCCCTTCCTTTTTGTCGTCCTATTCCTCCTGCTCTATCTCCCACACGGCATGGCGATCGAAATTGCCCCCCGCTACATGATCAGCGCGTGGGTCATCCTCCTGAGTGCGATTTTCGGACTCGGGCTCGGATCCTGGAAAGGCCTCACCGGCTGGATCGGCCTCGGGCTCGCCGCCCTCTTCTGCCTCTACCAATTCGGCGGCCAACTCCTCTACATGAAGGAACAGAAGGAAATCAAAATCTCCCGCGAAGGGATTTTTAATAACCACGTAAAATACGCCCGTGAAGGGGAATGCGAAACCGTCTCCGTCGTCGGCGGTCAAGTCGACGGACATGAAGGGCAAATCTTCAGCTTCCATTCTAAAGGCAACCCCGTCTTCACCTCGATCTTCGACGAACGGCATCAGCCCTCAGCACAAGCCGCTGAAACCAATCCTGCACGTGGCTGGACCCTGCTCAACCCGATGTTCATCGCCCGCATGCGCCAAGCCTTTTGGGATCTCGGAGTCAAAACCGAAGAGAACGGAACCCAACATAGCAAAACCTTTTTCAAAGCCGAATTTGATCAACAACCCGCAGACAACATCGACCGAAACAGCCTCACCGTCGCCCTCGATGGCGACATCAACAACCGCCTCACCGACCGCGACTGGAACACCTCCGCAGAACTCCACAACATCCTCGTGATCGACCTCGGCTCCACCCAACTGGTCAATCGAATCTGGCTTTTCAGCCCCGACAACTTGCAAACCCGCGTGCCAACCAGCTACGTCCTCAAGGGCTCTACCGACGGCCAAGACATCGAAACCATCATCGACTGCCGCGTCAAAATCGGCCAATCCTACATCTCCGGCCCAACCGTTTTCTTCAAAGGCTACTTCGCAAAATGGGAAGTCCGCTTCCCCGCTCGCCGCGTTCGCTTCCTCAGTCTCGAGCACCACAAAATGAACCCGAAACCCGGGCCTTGGAACCTCAACGAACTTTACGTCTTCAACCAACCCAAACGAGACATCAGCCCCATCGACTTCGACCTCCTCGGCGACAGCATTCGTCGAAACAACCTCGACTTCGTGATCGCTGACCGCTGGCACTCCGCCAAACTCATCCAAGCCAACCCGAACGACACCGATCAAAACAACGGCAGTCCCATCGCGTACCCCCGCTACAATCCCAAACATGCTTCGACCCAAATTCCGCGAACCTTCGTTCCGCGCAAAGGCCTGGGCCTGCTGATCGAGCGCGGTCTCGTCGGCGAGACCATCGAACTGGTCGAAGCGATGTACGGCTCCTGCCTGCAAAAGACCGAAAATTTCGGCGAACACACTCTGCTTACCTTCGACGACCCAAGCACAGATAACTCAAGTGCCCTCGAAACCTCCCTCGGCTGGAACGGACACACGTTGATGAAAATTCTCCACCCAGAGAGCATTCGATGAAGGCCAATAAATCTGCCACTCAATGGCAGACTTTTTTCCGAGCCTGCCACTCAATGGCAAATATTTCCACACCCCCTTTGATCACTACAACACCATGACAGAGCCGGTAAAACTCGACCTCTCGAAACTCTCGATTGCGTTTACAGATCGCTCGCTCTGCGCTCGTAGCGGGACCTGCGTTGGCCTCTGCCCAACCGGCGCCATTGAGCTCGATGATGAGCTCTACCCCGTGATTCCGGATCCTTCGAAGTGCACCGAATGCGGCATGTGCGCTCGCGCCTGCCCTGGCGGCGAAGTCGACTACGAAGACCTTACGGAAAAGACCTTTGGCCACCGAAATGACCTCGATAACTTCGACGGACATATACAGGAAACGTACGTGGCGCATTCGACCGACGACCAGCTTCGCTTAAGCGGTGCCGGCGGAGGTGTAATCACCGCCTTACTCTGGGACTTGCTGAAACACGGCGAGGTCGACGGTTGCATCGTCACGCGAATGAATCCAGAAAAGCCTTGGATGGGCGAACCCTTTATCGCGCGAACTTACGAAGAGCTCCTGACCAGCCAGGGCTCGAAATACTCGACCATTCCCTTGAATGCGGTCTGGCAAGAAGTACGTGAAAAGGGCGGAAAATATGCTTACGCCGCCCTCCCTTGTCAGGCCCACGGATTCCGCAAAGCGGTGGCCGAAGATCCCGAGCTCGGCAAACAAATCCACAGCATTGTCGGACTCTTTTGCGGTGGCGCGCTCGAACCCTACTTGGTCCCCGAGCTTCTCAAAACTAAAGGGCTGCACACCGACGACATCAAAGATTTTCAATTCAGAGGCGGTGAATGGCCGGGACAAATTCGCGCCATTTTGAAAGACGGTACCCCGCGCCCGCTCCACTATTCGAATTACAAAGACGGCGGCTATAATTACTTCATCGGACTTTATATGCCGAAGCGGTGCACCACTTGCCTGGATGGTTCCTGCGAATTCAGCGATCTCTCGGTGAGCGACGCGTGGACCCGTGACACCCAAGGGAAATACATTTTCAAGAACCGTTCCCGCGTCATTGCACGAACCGACCTAGGCGTGAGTATGCTACATCGTGCCATTGAACGCGGCACCTTGGTTGGCGAAGATGTCACCAAAGACCCGAATTACCGGACTCAAAAAATGCAGACCCAACGCAAAGGCTTGAACGCCCCCTTGCGCGTCGCACGTTGGAAAGAAAAAGGCATCGCGGTTCCGATCTACGATCGGCCAACACCGCAGGCCAGCGCAAAAGAGAAGCGGACCGAACGCATGGTCAGCGCCTGCCTCGCCATGGGGCAAAAAAAGTGGCTACGCTACGGGATCATAAAGTTTCTTACCGGTAGAGGCGCGATTCCTCTGATTTGGCTTCGCCAAGGTTTGAAAAAACGGAAATACGCAAAACGCGCCAAGGCCGCGGCTCGAGCCAAAGCCGCCACCAAAACGTCTTAGCCTGTATATTTTTTACGGTTGGATGCGACCAAGGCGAGTATGACCGCGAAGCGGCGGTTTTTCGTCTTGCAAACATTTAGGCCCGAAGGGTCGCCGTCATCGTAGCCCGTGTGAGAGGCACGGGTACGTCTGCATTTTGCTTACGATTGGATTTGTGACAGACGGCAATGGCACTTAGATAAGCGGTCCAGCGTAGTTTTTTGCGTCATGTTACATCGTGGGAATCCGCCCCAAAGTGGGCGGGATATGGTAGCCCGTGTGCAAGGCCGCGAAGCGGCCGCAGCTCCGGGTTTAGTGCAGACGTAAGGGGCAACGAGGGGCAAGCGCTATTTTTTAAGAGAACTTGAACCGAGGCGCAGAACGTAGCCCCGCCCAGTTTGAATCCTGTTTATATCCTGTAATGCCCGAAATCCACTAAAACGAAACCCTCAAAATTACCAGGAATCGTTTATCATACGCTTTTCATCCGCTAGGGTGTCGCCGCTACGCGGCTTAGAGGAGGAAGCCGGGACCACGGCCTCCTCACTCCGTTCGTCAACCGTGGCTATCAATGGGTCAGCGCTACGCGCCTTTAGTCGTCTGGACTTTCACTTATTTGTAATACAAATCGGCTTATCTAAGCGCCAATTGTGCCAGACAGGTATGTACCGCGAAGCGGCGGTTTTTCGTCTCGCAAACCTTTAGGCCCGAAGGGTCGCCTTCATCTTAGCCCGGGTCGAAGGCCCAGGTACGTCTGCATTTTGCTTACGGTTGGATTTGTGCCAGTCGGGGATGTACCGCGAAGCGGCGGTTTTTCGTCTCGCAAACCTTTAGGCCCGAAGGGTCGCCTTCATCTTAGCCCGGGTCGAAGACCCGGTTACGTCTGCATTTTATTTACGGCTGGATTCCGACCCAGTCTGGTATGTATCGCGAAGCGGCGGTTTTTCGTCTCGCAAACCTTTAGGCCCGAAGGGTCGCCTTCATCTTAGCCCGGGTCGAAGGCCCGGGTACGTTCCAGAAACCCTCAAGGCCTGAAAGGTCGAGACAAAAAACCCTTCCGCAATTGACTCGACCTTTCAGGCCTTGTTTTGAATCGCATTCAAACCCCAGGCCTTCGACCTGGGCTATGATATATCGACCCTTCGGGCCTAGCTCATGCTGCATTTCGAATGGGACTTCTCACATTGATGGCGCACTGAAGGATTTCATGTGATCTGTTACACCGTCTCCCCCGTGGCGCGGAATTTATTTCGCGTTTGTCGCAACGGGGGTTGCCCCCCCCGCCTAAGACAAGCCGTCGGTTCCCGACAAAAATCCGAAGCAACACATGCAATTTACAACTCATTCTGCGAGTCCATCGATGGGGTTACACGCAAAACACGACGGCATTTTCCCCGATAGATAGGTTACATTTATCGTCCGTCGGCGGTTGGAAACCGCCGCTCCTTGGCCTTCGGCTGGATTTATCCTGTAGAGACAGGTTATTTGCTTACCTTGCTCTTAAACCTCGCTCTTAAACTTCAACCACCGCCTTCAATAATCCAGCAGTCCCTTCGAGTGACGGAAAGCGTTCCGGCACCTCGGCCAACCCCATCCGATGCGTGATCCACGGATTGGTATCGATCTTCCCATCTTCGATCATTTGAATAATCTCCGGAAAACGGCCCGCGCTGTTCCGGCTCGCCATCACCGTCATTTCGCGGCTGTGGAACGTAGGATTATCAAACTGAATCGGACCTTTGGTGTGGCCGATGAACACGAGACGCCCGGCAAAGTCGACCGCGTCAAAGCTCGCCTGCATGGCGTGAACATTTCCCGTGGCATCGAGCACCACGTTGTAACGTTCTCCGGTTGCTTCTCCCGTCACCGCCACGCCAAAAGCATTCGCGACAAACTCACGGCGATCGGGACTGAGCTCAAGAACCGTCACCTCGCCGCCAGCTGCTTTGGCAAACTGAACCGCCGCGATGCCAATCGGGCCCGCGCCAACCACCAAGACCATATCGCCGGGTGCCACATTCGCCCGCAAGACCGCATGGTCGCTAATGCTCAACGGTTCGACCAGGGCGAGTTGATCCGCGCTCAGCTTTGATGACGGATGCAGGTAACGTGTCGGCACCGCAAAGCGCTCGCGCATCCCGCCGTCGACATGTACCCCGAGGACCTGAAGCGTCGGGCAGCAGTTGGTTGGGATTTTTGCATGGCCTTTTGTCTCGCGATCGAGATCGGTTAAAAAAGGTTCAACGCTACAGAGGTCACCGACGGACAAATCGTGATCCCCTTCAGGAAGTTCGAGCACTTCGACCCCGAGTTCATGCCCAAGAATACGTGGGTAATCAAAAAAGTTTTGCTTCCCAGCAAAGGCATGCAGGTCGGTACCGCATACACCCACGCGGTGAACCCGAACCAATGCTTCGCCAGGGCCCGCGACCGGCTCAGAGGTTTGCAGAAAACGAAAGGCGCCGGGCTCATCTAAAATTACGGTATCCATGTCTTTCCAGATATTGATCTGGACCTGAAATGCAATCTTACGGATAGAATAAGCATGATGGTACGGATGGTCTTTGGCTTGCTTCTCCTGCTCGGCTTCGTCGCCTTGGCGGGGTTTGTTTGGATGCAGGCCCAGAAAAAGCCACAGCAAGAACAGCCCGAGGTCAAGACCGCACAACCCGATGCCCGCATGCAGGAGATTCGAACCCGTGCCACAGGGCAATTACAGTGGATGTTTGATCAGGCTAACGTCCCCTACCCACCCAAACGCATGGTGCTCGTCGGCTTCAAAGATTCAAAGCAACTCGAATGTTATGTGGAGTCTATGTCTGATGTGCAGAACAATGGGACGGGTCAACCCAAGCCGCTTCAGCATGTAAAAACGTGGCCGATTTTTCGTGCCAGCGGGCAGCTCGGGCCAAAACGTCGCGAAGGCGATCGGCAGGTTCCTGAAGGCATTTATGAAATCGACGCCCTGAATCCGAATTCCCGCTTTCACCTTTCGCTCAAGGTGAATTACCCGAATGCGTTTGACCTAGCGCGAGCAACTGAAGAAGGACGGGATGAACCTGGTAGCTGGATTATGATTCACGGCGGAAATGCCTCCACCGGCTGCCTCGCAATGGGTGACCGGACAATCGAAGAGATCTATACCTTGGCGGAAAAAATTGGTATTGAGAACATCGAGCTTTGGCTGTGTCCAGTTGACTTTCGCGTACGTGACTTACCTGCAACCATGCCGGTAATCCCAGAATGGATGCCGGCAATTTATGATGAGTTACGCGCCAAGCTTTCTACCCTGCCGGCAGCATCGAAAAACCAGTAGCCTTGGTTCGTACAACACCGCTTCGCGGCTCATCTCCAACTGGGCCAAAGGGGTTAAAATAACATCAGGGCTGATCCATATTGGCTGAACCCTTCCGGATCAATGTGTGTGAGTGCTTTAGGCTCTACTTTTCTGGCGCTCGATCGCGGCCCCGGTAAAGCTTGAAAAGAGTGGGTGCGGCTTGAGCGGTTGCGATTTAAATTCAGGATGAAACTGAACCGCGATGAACCAAGCGTGATCCGTAATCTCCACGATTTCGACCAGCTCCCCATTTTCGGTTGTGCCCGCGAGCGTGAGCCCGGCTTGTTCAAGCTGATCTCGGAATTCGTTGTTTACTTCAAAGCGATGACGGTGGCGTTCGCTGATATTTCGCTCGCCGTAAATCTCATGCGTTTTGCTTCCTTCTTTTAGCAAGCAAGGCCATGCGCCCAAACGCATGGTCGCGCCCATGTCGGTGACTTTCTTCTGTTCTTCCATCAACGAGATCACGGGGAATGGCGTTTTCTCGTCCATCTCGAGTGAGTTAGCCCCACCCATGTCGCAGACGTTCCGAGCATACTCGATAACCGCTGCCTGCATCCCCAAACAAATTCCGAAGAAGGGAATATTGTTTTCCCGCGCGTATTGAATCGCCCGAATTTTTCCCTCATTGCCGCGCTGGCCGAAACCACCGGGAACAAGAATCCCATCCACACCATCCAGGGCTGAAAAATCGCCCTTTTCGATGTCGCCGGCGGGAATCTTAACGATTTCAGCTTCGTAGCGATGCGCGGAAGCTCCATGATCAATCGCCTCATAGATCGACTTATATGCATCTTGGAGCTCTTGGTATTTACCGACAACGCCGATCCGAACCTTCCCGGAAGGATTAACGATGGCATCGACCAAGTCATACCAAGGCTGCAAGTTGGCGCGCTTAGACGCGATGCGCAAATGCACAAGAATGATCTCGTCGAGGCCTTGTTCGCAGAGCGCAATCGGCACTTCGTAAATGGTTTTCTCCACGTCCATTTCATCCAACACGCAATTGACGGGGACGCTGCAGAAGAGAGAGAGCTTTTCTTTCACTTCTTGGTTGAGTGGTTTTTCGGTACGGCAAATGAGGACGTCTGGCGTGATTCCAATCTCGCGCAACTTCGCGACCGATTGCTGCGTCGGCTTGGTTTTGATCTCCCCCGCAAAGCGAATGTACGGCACGTAGGTGAGATGGATGTACATGACATTGTCACGCCCTTCTTCGAGCCCAATTTCGCGAATCGCTTCGAGGAAAATCAGCCCTTCAATGTCACCAACTGTACCACCAATTTCACAGATGATAAATTCAACCCCGTCTTCGTCGAGATCACGAATCCGGCTTTTGATCTCGTTGCTGACATGGGGAATCATTTGCACCGTCTTGCCGAGGTACTCGCCTTTGCGCTCCTTCTGCAACACGTCCCAGTAGATCGACCCTGCGGTGATATTCGATTTTTTAGAGGTAGGTTGGCCGGTAAAGCGTTCGTAATGGCCGAGGTCGAGATCGGCTTCCGCGCCATCATCCGTAACATAGACTTCGCCGTGCTGGTAAGGACTCATGGTTCCCGGGTCGACGTTGAGATACGGATCCAATTTGAGAATCCGAATCGTCATGCCGCGACTCGTGAGAAGTGCCCCGATCGATGCACTTGTAATGCCCTTGCCTAGGGATGAAATCACCCCACCGGTTACGAAAATGTATTTTGCCATATATGCCCTTTCGGGGACACTAGCGTTTGCATGTAACCCTGCAAAGCATGAAGTCGACCGCCCGAACCAAAAAGTTCGAACGGAGGATTCGGAGATGGCCTGATAGGTCGAAGCAAGCCTGAAAAGCTTGGCGAATCCTAAAGAAGCTTTGCGAATCCTTAAGAGGCTTTGAGAATCCTAGAGAAGGTTTGAAAAAACCAGAAGACGATACTTAGGCAGACTTGAGCCCTTGAAGGAAAAGCGTCTGCCATTTCTGCAAACCATCAAAAAGGATTAGACATCGGGCTTTGTCACCATCGACAGCGAGCGATTCAATTTCACTCGCAAGCACACTGAGTTCAGGGCAACCTAACAAGCCACCCATGCCGCGAATGCTATGCGCTTCTTCTTTAAACGTTTCGGAAATAAAAGGATTACAAGCGGCCTTCATCTTGGAAAGGTTCTCGTCTAACTGTACGACAAAGAGATCCAATAGTTCCTTGTCCAACGGGATATCGCTTCGACGATATAATCGAGATTTCTCCTCGAGATCCTCTACCAAAGAGTCAACGAGTGCTTCACACTTAGTTTGGTTTCGCAGTTGCATGATAAATATCCTACCACAAGGTACCGATAAATGAGGCCGTCTGCAAACAATTCTACCAAAAAGACAAAATGATAAAACGAGGCGTACCAATTTGGATTATCGGCACCGCTGGACTTGCGGTTGGGGGGTTTTGTCACCTTTTCTGGTTCAGCCAAAGCTTTGATCAGCTTTTAGCAACTGGAGGCGAACAGGCGTTTAAGGGACTGAGCGGCTTTGCCATCGCCCAATCCGTCATTTGGTTCCTTCTCGTAGCTCTCACCGGTTGGGGCTTCTACAAGCAAACAAAACAGGGCTCGAACCAACCGATTTTGGATGAGTATGACCAGTCGTTAAAGCGTCAAGAAGCGTTGGAAGACCAAGACGCGCAGGATGATTTTGCCGCCGCGGTAAGCCACGAACTTCGTACCCCACTTCATGCGGTTTTGAGCATGCAAGAGTTGATGAAACGCGGAGAACTCGATTCGACTTCACGCGACTACCTCAACGCTGCGAATGAAAGCGCACGCATCCTTCAACTTATGGTGGAAGATCTTTTGGACATTGGTGCCCTCCGAACCGGTAACATGATCCTTGCCGAAAACAGTTTCTCTATCCGCGAGTGCATGCAGAACGCGGTCAAACGACACTCAGTGGAAGCCGCCAACAAAGGCATCATGATTTCACGTCAAATCGACGACGGGGTAGCCGAGACTGTCTCCGGCGACGAGCGCCGCCTCCGGAAAATCATCAGCTGCCTCCTCAGCAATGCGATTAAATTCTCCGACTCAGGGGAAGTGGCGGTTGCGGTGAAAGCGATGGGCCAAGGCAAGTCCGGGCGTAACATCCTCGAATTTTCCGTAACCGATAATGGCCCCGGTTTTTCCACCTCCGATGCAGAGGCCCTTACCCGATCCTTCCGGCAAGCAGATATGTCTGCCACACGGCAATTCGGAGGCCTCGGAGTTGGCCTTGCCCTCGCTCGACGACTGTCCGAAGCCATGGGAGGAAGCTTACACATTGACCAACGTTACTTGGATGGGGCCCGCGTTACCTTCACGGTTCATCTGCATACCGCAGCAACGGACACACTCATGGCGACACAAAACAAGCCGACTAAAATCCTCCTCGTTGAAGACAACTTATTTAATCAGAAAGTCGCCATCACCATTATTCAAAAGTTGGGTTATGAAGTGGATGTCGCTTCGGATGGTTTGATTGCCATGGAAATGGTGATGAACACCCCATACGATCTCATTTTCATGGACCTGCAGATGCCTGGCGAAGACGGGATTACTGTTACCCGTCGGATTCGTCAGGCTTGGCCGACTGGCGGCCCGAGCATCATCGCTATGACCGCGAACGCCTTGGATAATACTAAACAAGAATGCCTGGATGCGGGAATGAATGGCTTCTTAACCAAGCCCTTCCTCATGGAGGACGTAAAATCCGCGATTGAATCCGGAACCACGTGAGGCGGAGCAAATGGCGGGTTCTAAAGGGCTCACTCAACATAGCCCAGTAATTTTGGAGGTTTCGTTTTAGTGGATTTCGGGTATGGTTGCAATGGCTCTTAGTTAAGCGGTCCAGCGTATTTTTTTGTGCCATGTAACATTGTGGGAATCCGCCCCAAAGTGGGCGGGATATGGTAGTCCGTGTGCAAGGCCGCGAAGCGGCCGCAGCGCCGGGTTACGTGCAGGCGTGAGAAGGCAACGAGGGATAAGCCCTGTATTTGAAGAGAAATCGGAGCGAGGCGCAGCACCACGCCAGCTGGCTAAAACCGTACAATTTTCAGTCAAAAATCGTATTCTGAGCACGCATCAGTTGACCTCTGCTTTTTTGAAAGGCATCGCCCATATTGGTTTCTATTCCGACCGCGCTTCCAGCGCTCCATATTATTTCCCAATGAATTCCGGTGGTTCCCTTCGGTCACCGACCGGCTAATTGCCTTCAAGCCTCCGGCTTTCTTTTCAGGGTAGAGCGAACTCCTTTCCATACAAATCGGCTTATCTAAGTGCCATTGGGGTATGGCTGGATACAAACTGGGCGGAGCTGATTCCTGCGCCTCGCTTCGAGTTCTCTTCCAATATAGCGCCGGAGCTTACAGCAGGAACATGCCTAGCACCGTCACGCCATATCCTAGGACAATCAGGATGGTCATCGGGTCGGTAAGGAGAATCTTTTCGGGGCGCCCACCCTCTTGCTTTTTATAAACAATATGGAAGTAGCGCCAGAGCCCAAGTAAAACAAAAGGAACCGTAAACACCAATTTCCGACTGCCGAACTTTTCCACGGTTTCAGGCGAAATCGTGTAGAGCGTGTAAGCCGTCAGGGTCGCACCCGCGACCAACATGATCATGGCATCTAACATCTTCTCTGAATAGTTCATCAAGCTCGGGCGCGTCTCCCCAGTAGACTCTTCCATATTAACCTTCTCATGCCGACGCTTGCTGAAGCCTAGAAAGAGCGCGAGTAAAAAGGTGCACACCAGAAGCCAACTCGAAATGCTTACGTCGATCACCACCGCGCCACCAACTGCTCGCAATAAGAAGCCAGTGGCAATGCAAAGCACATCCACCACCGCTAGCTTTTTCAGCCCACAGGTATAGCCGATCTGCAAAACAAGGTAGGCCAACAAAGCAAAGAAAAAGCGAGGCGCCAACAGGTACGCTCCCACCAGACAAGTGACCGCTAAAACCCCAGCCGCAATCAACGCGATCTTCACCGGCAAATGCCCCGCCGCAATCGGACGGTACTTTTTCGTGGGATGGTTTCGGTCCAGCTCTTGGTCGAGCGAATCATTGATCAGATAAATGCAACTGCTCATGCCGCAGAAACAGGCCGCCGCTAACGCGACATACAAAAGGTGCGACAGCCCAAGTTCCTGATGGATGTCTCCGAAGGCAAACACGAAGGCAGCAAACACCACCGCGTTTTTTGTCCACTGAGTGGGCCGCATGGTTTTCAGCAACCAATACAGCATAGGCTTTTGCGCGGGGGCAGACTCAGTCATGAGAGCGGAAAAAAAAGGGGGAGAGGATTTACAGACTAAGCGTAGCCTCAGGCCTTTGGCTCAGTCGTTGAACCTGCGTTGACAGTCGTTGATCCCGCGGTACCAGCACCCACCGCTTTCACCGAGCGCGGGTGAGGAGTTTTGGCGGCGCGACGACGAAATCCACCTCGGAAAAGCAGACGCCATACGATGAACACCGCTTCAACAATAATGCCCCGACTGATTTTCGACTCCCCGATGGTCCGTTCGGTAAAGACAATCGGCACCTCCGCGATCTCAAAGCCCATTAGCCACGCTTTATAGGTCATTTCGATCTGAAACGAATAACCGCTCGACTCAATTTCCTCGAGGTCGAGGGTTTCCAGCAAACTCCGCCGGAAACATTTATAGCCACCGGTCGGATCGCTAAAGGGCATTCCCAAGATCGTGCGCACATAGCGCGAGGCACCTTTGGAGAGAATCAGCCGGTTTAACGGCCAGTTCATGATGCGAATCCCGTTGATGTAACGGGAGCCAAGTACCAGATCCGCGTTTTGTGCCGCCGCCAAAAATTCTGGCACCGAGGCCGGGTCGTGCGACAAATCCGCATCCATCTCGAAGATGAAATCGTAGCCCTTTTCCAAGGCCCAGCCGAACCCGGCAAGATAGGCTTTACCCAATCCCGCTTTCTCCGTGCGATGCATCACATGCACCCGAGGATCCATCTGGCTAATGCCATCCACGATCTGACCGGTTCCGTCCGGTGAATTATCATCCACAAACAGGACATGAATCTCAGGCGAAACGTCAAAAATAGATTCAAGCAACGCTTGGATATTGTCTTTTTCGTTGTAAGTAGGAACGATAATTAGGGATGCCGACATAGTGCTCGGAAACTACATCCGGAACACCGTTTTTTAAAGGACAAATCTTGAAATATGATGTCGTAAAGTACGCGACTCCCGTACTTAGGGAAAAAGCGAAGCCTGTCACCGACTTTGGTGCGGAATTAGAACAGCTTGGAAGCGATATGGTTGACACCATGCACCTCGCCAAAGGCATTGGTCTAGCTGCACAACAAATCGGCCTCACCCAATCAATCTGCGTCGTCGATCTCCCAGCGGATATGGACGTCGACGAGAACGAGAAACGCCTCAACCCAAGCGTCGAGATGCCGATGGTCCTGGTAAATCCAGTGATTTCTAATCCGTCAGACGAATGCGACGCCTACGAAGAAGGTTGCCTGAGCTTCCCTGGGATTAACGGAAAGGTGATTCGCCCCTACTCCATCGATGTCGAATACCGCACCCCCAAAGGTGAAACGGTGAAGCTCAAACCCATCGGCCTCCTCGCGCGAGTGATCCAGCACGAAGTCGACCACCTCAATGGCGTCCTGTTTATCGACCACATGTCGCCGATGAAAAAAATGACCCTGAAGAAGCGTCTCAAGAAGTTGAAAGAGAAGACCGCCGCACAAAACGCCGACTAAATGGCTTTTCGGTGGCGTGAGGCCCGAGATACAGGAGGCTTCAGCTTCCAATAAAATTTGCCACTCAATGGCAATTCTAGAAACCGCCCTGCCACTCAATGGCAGCCATTCGGTATGACGCAGGTCTGACACGTGTCAGACTCCAATGGCACTTAGATAAGCCGATTTGTATTAAAAATGAGTTCGCTCTACCCTGTAAAGAAAGCCGGAGGCTTGATGGCAATTAGCCGGTCGGTGACCGAAGGGAACCACCGGAAACAATCGCAAAAATAACTCTCGAGCGCTGGAAGCGCGATCGGAGAACAACCTAAATGCGCCGCTCTCTTTTCAGGAAGGCAGAAGGATAATTGCTCGCTCGGGTTTGGAGTTTTAAGTGCCATTGGGGTCAGACTCCAATGGCGCTTAGATAAGCCGATTTGTAGTACAAATGAGTGAAAGTCCAGAAGACTAAAGGCGCGTAGCGCTGACCCATTGATAGCCACGGTTGACGAACGGAGTGAGGAGGCCGTAGTCCCGGCGGCTTCCTCCTCTAAGCCGCGTAGCGGCGACACCCAACCGGATGAAAAGCGTATGATAAACGATTCCTGATAATTTTGAGGGTTTCGTTTTAGTGGATTTCGGGCATTACAGGATATAAACAGGATTCAAACTGGGCGGGGCTACGTTCTGCGCCTCGGTTCGAGTTCTCTTAAAATATAGAGCCTACCCCTCGTTGCCTATTACCGCCTGCACCAAACCCGGCGCTGCGGCCGCTTCGCGGCCTTGCACACGGGCTACCATATCCCGCCCACGTTGGGGCGGATTCCCACGGTGTAATATGATGCAAAAAAAATACGCTGGACCGCTTATCTAAGTGCCATTGGTGTCAGACTCCAATGGCACTTCGATAAGCCGATTTTTATTAAAAATGAGTTCGCTCTACCCTGAAAAGAAAGCCGGAGGCTTGATGGCAATTAGCCGGTCGGTGACCGAAGGGAACCACCGGAAACAATCGCAAAAATAACTCTCGAGCGCTGGAAGCGCGATCGGAG
>Ga0209187_1000657_pt1 | contig 53809 bp, 47 predicted proteins | sample BantaG_FD_187430 | JGI IMG/M metagenome (GOLD analysis project Ga0209187, IMG submission 187430) | Marine algal microbial communities from Bantry Bay, Ireland - BantryBay_4 metaG (SPAdes) (version 2) | ecosystem: Host-associated > Algae > Red algae > Unclassified | place: Bantry Bay, Ireland...
TTGCTGTACATCGTCCAACCAGTTGTGATGCAATCGCAAGACCTTTTCTATGACATCGCGCACACAACCTTCACCACCTTTGTACGGACTAATATATCTCGATAGTTCCACAATTTCATGACAAGCATCATGCGGACAAGCCGGCATGCCAACTAAACGCATCGCCTGATAATCAGGCAGATCGTCACCCATATACAAAACCGTGTCAAGGCCAACTTCCTGCTCTTTCAAGTAAGATTCCAACAGCGATTTCTTATCCTTCACGCCACTGAAAATATGTTCAACACCGAGCCCCTGCAATCGTTTGATCACACCAGATGATTTTCCACCAGTTATAATCACCACACGATAACCTTCATCCACTGCTTTTCGAATCGCATAACCATCACGGGTACTCATTTGCCGCAGCAAAGCACCGTTTTCTAAAACAATCAAATTGCTGTTGGTCAATACACCATCTACATCAAAAACGAAGGTGTTGATGTCTGCTAGTTTTTGAAGATAATTCATGTTTATTTTTTTGTAAAAAAATAAAAGTCAAAGTCGAGATGAAAGGAGTGCATAATTCCTTAGGTGTCATTGTGTTTCCCTCGACTGCGATTTTTTTGACAGGATGAACATGATTTTCAATTGAAACACGCCTTCGATTTTGACTTAAAAAAGTGAGCTCGCTCATTTTTATTTTTCACTGGTTGTCTCGCCACTCATAAACCCACTTAGCCTGAATCTGCTCCAGATGCGCCTCAGTAGAACCTTCGCGTTTACCTTCGAAATTAGGAATTTCCAAAATCCAGTCAAGGAATTCAGTAAAACGGATTCGGTAGATTTTAGCTTCCGTAAAATCATCACCAAACTTTTCATAAAGTTTCATGGCAATGTCTTCATGGTCTGGCCAGTTGATAGGAAAATCGTCTATGTCTTTAAAGCTCATAAGTTTTTATTTTTAGGAGTCGGGAGACAGAGGTCAGGAGTCAGTACACACGCACGTATACGCTAGAGGGAAAACTGACTCCCGGCCCCTGATACCTCACCCCTCATTAATGTTCATGTCCAATAATATCACTCTGATCAGGAATCTGGATTTCAATGTCCGCATCATCTTTTAGAATGATGCATTGGCAACCCAACCGTGATTCAATTCGGGGATTAATAGCCCGGTCAATGAAATCTTCTTCTTTATCAGAAATTTCTTCCAGGTATTTATCTCCCTTTTCAACATAGACATGGCAGGTACTACAGGCACAAACTCCACCACAGTTGTGATTGAGATGCACGTCATTGTCTTCTGCAATTTCAAGGATAGAGAAGCCGGACTCTGCATTATCTACAGTTACCGGGTCTATACTTTTATCTTCAAACGTAAATTTAATTTTAGCCATTAATTTTATTAAAATTTCTGCAAATGTACCCTATATATGCTTAGTTAGCGCATGTTTTGGTGGTTATTTTGGGTTGTTGAGCTGTCAGGACTTAGGAGTCGGGGTGGTAATTTTGAATTTTGAATGATTGAATTTTGAATAAGCCCACTAACGCGGATGCCTGGCGCGATCGGAATAGGACACAGATTTGACGGATTGAACGGATTTCTTTCTGCGATCGTAAAAACAAACGCGTTAGAGGGAAATCCGTCTTTATCCGTTCAATCCGTCAAATCCGTGTCCCATCAAAAAAAGACGAGCCTGCGCGTCCTCGCGTTAGAAGGCCTATTCAAAATTCAACCATTCAAAATTCCCCCAACCCAACTTAACCTCTGATTCTATACTTACTCTCCTCCTCTAAAACTAAACAACCATACCCGGAACTTGTTCCAGCCCAGCGTAAATTAAAAGCTTGAACTCGGATGGACTTATCTGTACATCATTGGTTAAATTGGTTCTGAGGTCAGTTAGCGTACTAGTTCGGTTGTAAATCCGTATCACCATTGCTTTGTCCGTTTCTGTTGGTGGTACCCCCTCTTTTATCAACCTAAGTCGAATAGGAACTGGGTTTTGATGCGAGCGATAAAAAAGGTGAATTCCTTGTTCTCCACTCAAAAGTTCATAAACCCCATGTCCTTCGACCACGATGTGATGCTTGTCCTTATCAACAATGTGCTGGATGTCCATTTCCTTAAATAACTGCTCATAAAGATCCAGCAAAAATCCGATTTCATTGGAGGTATCATTATCTGTCCAGGTATGGAACTGAAGATGCACTTTCTGAGAAGTGTTGGATAGAAATCCTTTGGAGAATAATTTCAAAAAGACAACATCCAGATAAGCGTCCAGCAACTCAGTTTGCATAGAGTCGAATCGTGAATTCATATGCTTGTATTGTTCTTGCAATTCTATCAGTGCCTCTTGTTGGAAATACCAGTCTTTTGCTCTTTCCCGCTCCCCTTTACCCGTCAATGTTTTTCGCGCGATAAGGCTTCCCCCTTTTAATCTCAAGGGAATAACAGGTCCTTCTTTAAAATACTTATCTCTGAAGCCCAATGAAATATCTGTAATCCGTTGTTTGGTGATCGAGACTTTGTCTTTAAAATGATAGTATTGCCAGTTTAAATCTGAAGCACCATCAACGTTAATGGGAATAAGCCCGTCGGTTTGGTTGTTACCATTCCGATCTTCTGATCTTCTGATTTGGCGTTCTATCTGTTCAATTTCTTTTAGCAATTTTCCATAAAAACGCCGGCCTTTTGATTCATCCGGTAAGTCTGGAATCCATTTTCCTTTTAGTGGTTCAGTAAACTCAAAAGTGGTGATCTTTGGAACAAGCTTTCCATCTTTTATGTCAATATCAAAAATTACCGGCAGGTCACTGTAAGAAGAAATTAGTTGTTCTGCGGAAAGGGCCGTCAGGTCTTTTTCTATTTGCCGCTTTAGCGCACGACCGCCCATGCGGGCATCAAAGCCACGTCGTGCCACCCATTCCAATGCCTCTTTTGAAATATTGAGAATGGTGGTTCGCCTCACAAAACCATCGCGTTGAAGCAACTCTCTGATTTGCAAACGAGCAATCTTTAAAATGTGGTCTAACTGCAGCGGATTGAAAATAACAATGCGATCTATCCGGTTGATAAATTCAGGTCGGAATTTGTTTTCCATTGCCTTTCGGTAAATCGCTTCGTCATTCCTGGTAGTCGTTTCAAAGCCCAGTTGAACGGAAACTTCTCTGGCCCCAACATTGGAGGTCATGATGATGATGTTGTTGGAAAAGTCGACGGTGCGTCCAAGACTATCTGTCAATCGACCATCATCTAAAACCTGCAACAAGAGATCATGTACCAAAGGATTAGCCTTTTCAATTTCATCAAAGAGAATGATTCCAAATGGTTGATAACGAACGCGTTCTGTAAGGATGCCATCGGGATTGTTATAATCTCCAATAAGCCGGTCAACCGCATAGGCGTCAATGTATTCGTTCATGTCGAAACGAATGAGTTGGTTCTCATTGCCCGTCAGATATTGGCAGAGAACTTTGGCAGCCTGTGTTTTTCCGACTCCTGTGGGGCCAATAAATAAGAAGGAGCCCAGTGGCTTGCCAGGCGTGTTTAGCTTGGCTTTCATGATGTTAATCACGTTGACCAATGCATCAACAGCCTGAGGCTGCCCGACTAATTCTGCGGAAATGGACTCGGTTATTTCAGTATTACTGAGTTGAAAATTACGGTCAAAAATATGCTCATTTAAGCCACTAAGTGATTCGAATTCCTTTCGTACTTCCGGGGAGTCAATCGTTTTATAGCGATATTTTACACTGAGTTGATTTAGTAGTTTCATGACGCTACCGGGCAAGGCCTGTCGACGCAAATAGTTGCGTTGTATATTAAACAACTGGCTGATTGCCTGAATGTTTATTTTGCAGCCATGCGTAGCTTCCAGGTGCTTGCGCTCTTCCAAAACTATGCGAATAGACGTTTCATAATCTGGTTCATCAACACGAATGACCTGGAACAAATCACTAAAGCGTCGTTTTTTTTCCTGTACGACTTTCCATTGTTCCGGACTCGCCAGCATGATGACCTGCAGGGTGCGTTTTTCCAGATACGGCTTTAGCAAATCGGTTAAGGTCATGTTATTTTGAGAGGACTTCCCGATTCGCAATAATGCAATTGGATTGTCGATCAATAGAATATCTTCGCCATCCGGTGCCTGATAGAATTTTCCTTTTTTGACAAGAAAGTCGATGATAGCTTCTGTTCGTTTTTGCCACCAGCCAACAATACTCATGCCTGAGATAATTCGGTTGGGGTCAATATGCCACATTTTTTTGACGGCACGGCCAAGTCGATCCGGATCTTTTTTTCTTTCTAAATATCGGTGAATAACTTCCTCAATGATCGTCATCTTACCCACACCAATTGGGCCAGTGAGCACAAAAGGCGTGTTTTCTTTTTGATACGTGATTTGATAAATGCGCTCCACGATTTCGTCGCGCAGGTAAGCGCGACTGAGTTGTGTGTCGTTTAGATTTTGACCTACCTTTTCAATTTCAATGGATCCATCAAATGCTGCCTGTTCATTTATCCTGGAAAAGAAGCTGGTAAAATCTGGTTGGTTAAATTTCGATTGACCATAATTGATGCGCTGACTCATGGTCAGATTGACTACAAACTCGCCTTTGGTAGAGTAGTAGGGACTGATGTCAAAATCCTTATCATTCTTTTTGTAATCTCTGATCAGCTTTTGCAAAACGGCTGTTAATTCTTCAACATCGAGCTTTGATTTTTTCTCCGCATTCTTAGAGATAAAAAGGAAGTTTTCGAACTCAGGAAGCAGTACAAATGTCTGATTGCCAGCTTTAAAGCGAATGACCGCAAAGTTACCATTTACAAATTGGCTACCTGTTGAGAAGGAAAGGGTCTGGTCATAGTATTCCAGATCAGGATTAAACAGAAACCACAACAATTCAGCTGAATTGGATTGTGTAAAAACGAAGCCTTTCAGGTAGTAGTTCACTTCTTTTTTGAGCATATTCAAAGCGGATTCGTACCGCAGATGACTGGCAGTAGGACTCCTCAAAAAAAGTGGTCGCAGATGGTAATAAACCTTACCGTCTAACGCACTATTTTGAACCAATACAGGAAACTGTAATTTGAGATGACTCATAAATGCCTGCTTGTGTTTTATTAAGTCTGAAAAACAGGAGCGGAAAATACAGTTTTTCTTTTGATTTTTAGTAACGAAGTTGTTTAAAGTTATTTCCTATGCCTACGGATAAGGCATTGACTCTCAGAGCTTCAGCTATTCCTCGTCGTCGTAGCTTTGGCTACACAAATTCTAATAAGAATTTGCCGCTTGCGGATGGGAGTGCAAATGAGCTTTGCCCTGAGCATCAAGCCCTTATCCTCGACTTTAGGAGATAACTTTAAACAACTTTAACGAATAGCCTTGATTAAAGCATAAATTAAAAGTAGTGTAGGTAGGCATTGAAAAGTGCATCAGCCCAGCCACTAAAAGAGCCTCACCTTTCAATAAGTAATCTGAGTATAAATTAATACTGTTTTGACCTTTGGATCAGTAAATTTAATTCCATTAACATAATTAATGTTACAATAGTCCAAGAAACCTAACTAAATACCATTCCTAAATTATTTTTTTTATATTGTAGCCGTTCAGAGGCAGTTCGATACAAGCTTTGATTTGGCTTAAAGCCCTGCAAGTATTCTTAATGCGATCGCCTGAGATAATTAACTTCGCAAAATAGGCTGAACAGAAACATCATAAAACTACTTGATAACAAAACTATAAGATTTGATGCCCAACCAAATCGGATGTAATACGCTAATGAATCTATTTGCCGTTGAAGAAGAAGGAGAAAATGTACAAACTCCTCAAGCGGTTTATCCTTTCCTCATTAAAGCAGGGTGGCTGGCTTTTCTTTTTTTCTATGGTACTATCACTTCCTTTTGCCAGGCGCCGGCCTATGAGGTCAATTTAATTAATAAAGAAAAAGGTCTCTCAGATAACAGCAGCCATCGTGCATTTATTGATAGCCGAGGCTATGTCTGGATTTTGACTTTTGATGGTTTGAATAGATATGATGGAAAGTCAATTAAGATTTTTAAATCAGGAGCTGATAGTACGAGTCTAAGTGCTGACTTTGTGAAGAAGATGGCTGAAGATACGCAGGGTAATTTATGGATGACTGTTGAGAATGGGGGCTTTTGTAAATTTGATCCCAGAACAGAAACCTTTGAAACATACCGACCTCCCAAAACTGAGTTAAATTACGGCGGAGAAGAGAATTTAGCCGATATTCGAATTGATGATAATGGTCTTATATGGTTGGGAAGACAAGTGGGGCGAGGCTTTTTTACTTTTAATCCTGTTACACTTGATTTTCAACATTTTCTTTTGCCGGGTAGTTCTGAAATTGTTTTTAGAACCATTCAGTATCCTGATGCAGAAAATGAGGTGTGGCTGTATGCAGATTATGGATTGTGGAAATATGATGTTGGTCAACGAATGTTTGAAAAAGTTCTATCCGATGGGTATGGGCATACTTTAGCATATAGGGAGGATATTAATTCATGGTGGCTGGGATCTCTAGGGGAGGGTTTGTTTCGGTTCAACCTAAAAACTAAAGAGCTTACCAGTTATATCAATAAGGAGAACCATCTTTTTTTTAAAGAGATTGACAACTCTGGAAAGTATAAAAGAATAGGCCACCCATTCAATGATTTAAGCTATCGGGAAAAGAACTATTTTCCAGCACTCGTTTCAGGCATTCATCCGCTGGATTCCAATAGATTATTATTGGCTTGTTATAGCTATGATGGGATGCATGTTTTTGATAAAAAAACGGGCGTAACTTCTCGCCTGATCGAAGATAGTACTTTGGTACAAACCGATTTATTCCTTAGAGGCACCAATATAGTGGAAGACGATTATGGGCGTCTTTGGTTTGGTACGAGGCCGTCATATTATGTCAAGCCCGACGGAATGTATATGCTGGACCCTGTGACTTACAAAAAGTTAGAAACCCCCATCGTCTGGACTGATCTTCTGGTGAATAACGAACACTTCAAAAGCTCCGTGAATATAAATTACCTGGAAGAGATCGTACTCCAAAGTCATGAGAATGTCCTCAATATTGGCTTTGCTTTGTTGAATTATAGCACACCGGATAGCAATCGGTATGAGTACCAATTGGTAGGGGTTGATAAAGACTGGCGTCAAACCGATCAGGAAAAGAATTATGCTTTTTACAAAGAACTTAGTCCAGGAAATTACACCTTCAAAGTAAAAGGCAAACACCCAAAAGGTTTTTACAGCGAAGAGCTGATACTTCCCATCCACATCATTCCTCAATGGTATCAAACGCTTTGGGCCAAGTTGCTTTTTGTTCTGTTATCAGTAGGAGTAATTTGGGCAATTTATAAAAATCAAATTAATCGAATCCAACAAAAAAATAGGTTAGCTCAGGAATTGGCTGAAGCAGGGCGGGTGCAGGAACTCAATCGAGCCAAGTCCCGACTGTACACCAATATCACCCACGAGTTTCGAACCCCGCTGACCGTCATTCTTGGTTTGACCGAACAACTAAAATCTAAACCAGAAGCAGATTGGGAATCATATCTCAATACGATTTACAAAAACGGCGACCAGTTACTAGGGCTGGTCAATCAGCTACTCGATATCAGCAAGATTGAGGAAGGTGCTTTTCAAGTTCAGTATGTTCAGGGTGATATCATGCGGTACTTGCAATACTTGACGGAGTCGTACAATTCCATGGCATTTGCGCAAAAAAAGCACCTGGCTTTTTTTAGCGAACCAGAACGTTTTACAATGGATTATGATTCAAAAATTTTACAAAGTATTATTGGTAACCTTTTGTCTAATGCTTTAAAGTTCACACCCGAATTTTCTAAAATAGTAGTGAAAGCAATTGCTAAAGAAAGTCAATTGTTATTGACCATAACAGACACCGGGGATGGAATTCCTGCCGAGTTTTTAGACCATATCTTTGATCGCTTCTATCAGGTAGACGATAGTGATAGCAGAAAGAGTGAGGGGGCAGGTATAGGATTGGCCCTGGTAAAAGAAATGGTGCAACTGTTAGAGGGTACCATTGAAGTGGAAAGTGAAATGTCTAGAGGAACTACCTTTAAGTTAACACTACCTGTACATCGGAAAGCACTGCAAGAAGAACCTGTTCTTGAACCAATTCACGTATTGTTGCCAACTTCGACAGATGCAGTGTCAGATCTTACTGATGCAAACCTGATAGATAATCAAAGACCTCAATTATTGATCATTGAAGATCATCCCGATGTGGTACTATACTTAAAAGCTTGTTTGGAAGAACACTATTCTTGTTACGTTGCCAGGAATGGACTAGAAGGCGTAGAAATGGCTAAAGAGTTGATTCCCGATATCATCATCAGTGATGTGATGATGCCTAAGATGGACGGCTTTGAAGTTTGTGCCCAATTGAAAACCAATTCAAAAACCAGCCACATCCCAATATTGTTATTGACGGCCAAAGCAACCGTTGAAGATCGAATAGAAGGGCTCAGTCAGGGAGCAGATGCCTATTTGGTCAAACCCTTTAATAAAGAAGAACTTCTTGTCAGAATGAAACAACTGATTGCTTTGCGTAAGCAATTGCAGGAACGTTATTCTGGTAGTCAATTTTTGACTGATCCAAATATAGCGTCGCATGAAAAGGATTTTTTAAGTCAACTCATTGAAATCATCCACACTCATTTATCTGACGAAGATTTCCAGATCGCACATCTTTGTCGGGCAGCAGGTATGAGCCGTACGCAGCTACACCGAAAAATCAAAGCGCTGACCGCTAAGAGTACTTCTGTATTTATAAAAAAAATCAAATTGGAGCGCGCCAAAATGCTGTTGAAAACGACAGATAAAAGCGTCTCTGAAATTGCTTATTCCATCGGCTATAAATACCCTAATCATTTTTCAACTGATTTTAAAAATGAGTATGGAACAGCACCACAGGAAAACCGCGAATAATGAAAACAAAACGAAACAGCTTATTATTCTACATAAAGGCTCAATGCTTGATGATCATATTTACAGGAATAGCCTTTACTGCGTTAAGTCAAAAGCCTGCCTATGAAGTACATTTACTGACTACGGAAGATGGTTTGTCATCCAACTGGTCGCATCTGGTCTTTACGGATAGTAAAGGTTATGCCTGGATGCCCTCCCGAGCTGGTTTGAATAGGTATGATGGAAAGCAATTTAAAGTTTTTAAAAATTCCGCGGACAGTACTACTATTGGAGGTGATTTCCCAAAATCTATTGTCGAAGATAAAGATGGAAACCTCTGGATGACCATTGAATCAGCAGGTCTTAATCGTTTTGATCCAAAAACAGAAACCTTTACGAGATATAAACTGCCTGTGACGGAGACTAATAAATTATCCGGGGAAAGTCCAGCGAGTCTGGATATTGACGATTCAGGAATACTTTGGATTGGCCGACAGGAAGGAAGCGGTTTTTTTAAATTTGATCCGACCACTGAGGTATTTACCCATATAACACTACCAGAAGAGCACTCGGAGGAAAGGGTATTACGCTTGGCAATAGATCCTTACAACAAAGACTGGTTATGGATTATGAGAGCCTGGTCGCAATGGCGATATCACAAAAAAGAGGGTTTTTTTGAATCGGTTGAAGTACCGTACTATCGCAGCCAGATAATAGGATATATAGAAAATGACAGTACTTATTGGATGGGGGGCTGGGGAACAGGATTAAGACGCTTTAATCCTCTAAGGAATGAATGGAAAGGTTTTATTGATCCAAAGACACATCCTTACATAAAAATGGTAAATAAAAAAACTCAATTTACACATTCGGATTATATTGCTAGAGACCTGACTTATCGCAAGCGTAATTATGCACCACCATTTGTAATTTCTATCATCCCTTTAGGGGATGATAAATTATTACTGGGGTGTTATAGTAGGGACGGCATACATGTTTTTGATAAAAAGACAGAAACGTTTTCTCGTTTTATAGATGATAAATCTCTAGTTCAAACCGATGCTTTCCTGAGAGGAACTCATTTGAGAGAAGATGATTATGGTCGAATTTGGTTTGGAGCTGAGGAGATACGATTTGATAAAGCAGATGGTATTTATTTATTGGATCCAGTTGTACCTAAAAAATTGAAAACCTCTATTGTGCTGACCGACCTTTTAGTGAATAACAAACCCTTTGAAAGTGATACCAATATTAACTATCTCCATGAGATCGTACTCCAAAGCCACGAAAATGTAATCGATATTGGATTCGCATTATTGAATTATAGTGTACCGGATAGTAATCACTACGAATATATGTTGGAAGGAGAAGATTCAGCTTGGCTGCCAACCAATCAGGAAAACAATCGGGCTTTTTATAAAGGACTGAGTCCCGGTTATTATAACTTCAAGGTGAAAGGTGCTCATCCTAAGGGCTTTTATAGTAATGAGTTAGTAATACCAATCCGAATCATTCCCGAGTGGTATCAAACACTATGGGCACGACTACTCTTTTTCGTATTGATGGCTGGAAGTTTATGGACTCTTTACAATACTCAGATCAAACGAATTCAACAAAAAAATAAACTCGCAAAAGAACGGGCTGAGGCGGAGCGAATACGCCAATTGGATGAGGCCAAGTCGCAACTCTACACCAATATCACTCATGAGTTTCGAACACCTATTTCGGTGATTCTTGGTTTGACTGAACAATTGCAAACCGATCCGGCAACTAACTTGAAACCTTATCTGAATACCATCCACAAAAACGGAAACGAATTGTTTGATTTGGTCAATCAACTACTCGATTTGAGTAAGATCGAAGTCAATGCCTTAAAATTGGATTATATTCAGGGTGACATTATGAAATATCTGCATTATCTGGTGGAGTCCTATATGTCTACTGCGATTTTGCAAAAGAAAAGTCTGGCATTTTTTAGTGAACCAGAGGATTTTGTGATGGACTTCGATGTAGAAAAACTTCGACGCATTATTGGCAACCTAATGTCCAACGCACTAAAGTTTACTTCTGATCAGGCAAGTATTAAAGTAAGTGCCATTGCAAAATCAGAGGTGTTGGAATTGAAGATATCGGACACAGGGGAGGGGATAGCTGCGGAACATTTGCCACACGTCTTTGATCGTTTTTATCAGGTGGATGATAGTTCTGTTAGGAGAAGTGGTGGAACCGGTATTGGTTTGGCACTGGTCAAAGAATTGGTTGTGTTACTGGGAGGGACTATCGAAGTAGAAAGCGAAGTGATGCGTGGTACAACATTTAAAATTACACTTCCCGTACGTCAGCAAGCTATTCTGCAGGAACCGGCTATGCCTCTTGCAAGGAGTTTACCCTCCACGAATATTCCTGCACAATTAGTTGCTCCGGTTTTAGAGGGTCATCAAAGGCCGCAGTTATTAATCATCGAAGATCATCCCGATGTAGTAGAGTATTTAAAAGTTTGTCTGCAAGAGTACTATATAATTCAGGTAGCTAGAAATGGAGAGGAAGGTTTAAAAATAGCCAAAGAGCAAATACCCGATATCATCATCAGCGACGTGATGATGCCTAAGATGGATGGTTTTGAAGTTTGTGCCCAATTGAAAACCAATTCCAGAACCAGCCACATCCCGATATTGTTGCTGACGGCCAAAGCGACCCTTGAAGATCGAATAGAAGGCCTGAGTCAGGGAGCGGATGCTTATCTCACCAAGCCTTTCAATAAACAGGAGCTTTTGATTCGGATGAAGCAACTCATAACACTTCGTCAACAACTACAGACACGGTATTCCGGTATTCAGTTTTTGAATGATATGGATCTGAAATCCGATGAAAAAGATTTTTTAGGCAACTTAGCAAGTATCATACATATACATATTGCCGACGAAGGATTTCAGATTACACATCTTTGTCGGGCAGCCGGTATGAGTCGTACCCAATTACATCGAAAGGTAAAAGGTTTGACTGGAGATAGTACTTCTGTGTTTGTTCGGCAAATTAAAATGGATTATGCAAAAAAGTTACTAAAAACATCGGATAAAAGCATTTCGGAAGTAGCTTATTCCATTGGTTATAAATATCCCAATCACTTTTCTACTGATTTTAAAAATCACTTTGGGTATTCACCGAATGAAACACGTAATTAGTTGATTGTTAACTGATTGTAATTTTGGTGAAACATAAGTGTACTATCTCTTCTTGTTTTTAATCCTTCTATTTTGTAGACTTTTGAAACATAGCCGTAGGGGATTCACTCTTTTTGAGATTAAGTTTGTACTGTGAGTTAAATCACAAAAACGAAATAGATTTCTCAATCCGCAACCGGAATTTAACTCTGGGAGTAATAAACCTTATAATCAAATGAAAGACTCATATCTTGAAATCCATTCTGCTATACCAATTCGAGCAGTAGAGATCGGTTCAATCGATATTATTGATGGTTGAATTGTTCTAATTTTTTAAAAAACCATTGCCGCCCAACCAGCGGTATGGTTTTCAAATCTTCGAGTATAGATGCCTGTAGTTTGGCACTAGGTCTTCTCTGTAAGTTTAAAAACTGGTGAATAGTTCTACAAAAATTGATATAGCTTTTCTTTCGTTGAGGATGCCATGTTTGGTCTCGGCTTATGTGCTTTTCAAAAGATTCGGTTCTTGAAATTAAAGTATCGTAATAGCTATCCTTTTGTAGAAATAATTCATACAGGCATCGGATCAAAGCAGACCGCACTCTGAATGAATAATCGTGTTGGAGGCCTTCTATTTCGTATAAATTTGCTAAGGCTTTTTTAAAATTATTTTCTGCTGCGAGGATTCTCGCTTCGCAGTATTTGGTCAATATAAACTGATCTTCTGGATCCAGAATGTTTTGGTAATCCTTGATGAATTTTTTAGTCCAGGAAAGTTCGTTGACCAAAATACCTACAATGACAATATTGGAAAAGTGGGCTGAGTGTATTTGGTTGTGCTCCATCAGAAGTTCGAGTTTCAATCCTTTTTTATTTAGTTCAAAAACTTTTTTGTAGAAAGAAGTTTTACCTTGGAGTGCGGTCTGGTTAGCAAAGTTTAGAAAGATGGTGTAGAGGTTGAGCTGATCCGAAAAATGGATATAATCTAAGTGTTTGAAAAAATAAATAGTCACCTCATCAAAAAATAATAGATCACGGGTTTCTAGTAATTGCAGTGTCATCAGAAACATAGTATGCCCGGGGAGACTAAGCTGCTGGGCGTATTCTTTGACTTGCGGTAAGAAGGGAACCGGTATTTCTTTGGATAAAAAAGTAGCTCGCGATTTGATCTCACAGGCTAATTTTAAAATTTCTAAAACAGACCAGTTGGATAAGGATTTAATCGTTTTTTCATACTGCTCATGGCTACCGGAAATTCTGGGTGTCTCTGGATGAAAAATGTATCTATGTCGGAGCCAAAAGTCATGAAAGTAGTCTTCAGAACTTGGATTGTTTAATTGTTCAATGGTTTTTAGTACTCCAAAAGTGTTCTTTTTGTAAAGTGGATACCAGCCCTGTTGCTCGTAATACTCACCCAGGAGTCGCTCTTTTAAAATCGACTTTTTTTCTAGTTGTCTGATTGTAAAAAAAGCATTGGTCTTGGATAAAAAATGGCTCATCAAATTGGCGAACTGCTTTTGATCAAACATCTTTTTCTTCGGAAATAATTTTTTAAATACTTTTTCCTTAGTTAGGCGACTATCTGAAAAATTAGGATAAAATTTAGAAAGTAAACAATGAAATTCCGTCAATTTTTTATTGCTATTATGGTAGGGAGATTGCAAGAATTTAGATAGAGCATTCCAGTCATCTGGAGCTGTTTTACCTAATAACCTGAGGAGTTTGCTCTCATTCATTATAAATGTTTTACTAATAATTCTTAAAAGAAATTCACTTTTAAATTACAATATATCAAAAAAAAAGGATAATATTTTTATGAGAATAAAATTTATTTATAAATTGATAATGAGTGAGTTGTATTTTTACAGTTGTAAATTTTTTGTGAAAATATTAAATATTTGTCTTTTATTTTATGTGAATCTATCAATAAATTTGATTGACTTAATTCCGAACCTTGAAAATCATTGATTGGTGAACAGTTAATAAAATTAGAAACTATAGAATCAAAATAAATTTCGGGTACTGAAAATTTTAAGGTTTAGTAAACGGCTAAAGAACACAATAAAAACGATTCTAATCTACACACTAAATTATTCATAAGAAGGGAATAACAATCAACTAGATTGTTTTTTAATTGAATACTATTTATTTCATGTTTTGAGAAAACTGGCTTAATAGATTTTTTACTCAATTGAAAACCTTATGGAGACTAAATATATCAACAAAAGAATTCCTATCCCATCCAAAAAAGGATTAGACTTTGTTTTCGTTAATCACATTATTTATTGTGAGGCTGACGGGAATTATACTCGATTATTTCTGATTAATGATCGTTCTATTCTAACAAGTAAACCTATTAAATGGTTTATGACTCAACTCTCTGGTTCTTCCAACTTTTGTCGCATCCATAATTCCTACATAGTCAATACGGACTATGTCGAACAATATATCCGTGGTGATGGAGGTCAGGTTAAAATGGTAGATGAAAAATATCTATCGGTTAGTCGTGCACGTAAACGTGACCTGCTGCAGTTGCTGAATCGTGTGCCGGGTAATTGAAAATAATTAACATTCTCTTACTCAATACCTCGAGAACTTAGTAAAAGAACCACTATTCGTAATATGGTTGTTATGGATAAAATACGTTAGCTATACAAGCAATTCTGCTAGTTATGAGTTTGCTCATCAAAGATTGAAAAGGACCTTGTATTTTGTAGATCGGTTGAGAGAAGAGTTGACAATCTTCAAAAAAATCATCAAATAGTATAGTAAACTATTTCTAAAGCTATACCTCATTTTCTTTAAAATGTCAAGCCCGGTAGAGCCATTGCTATGCCCGGAAGCTAGGAAAACCATAAAAGCAAACTAATAATGATCCGAAACTTAATGACTTATTCCTCCGAAGTAATGGACGTGCACAATATTGCAGAATCACTAGCTAAAGAAAACAGCCATGGAAGCTATGGAGCACCACATTTGATGAGAGCACTTATGATGAATGAAATTGGCCTGGCTTCACTACTGGTCACCTGGGGGATAGATATAAACTACCTCAAAGAATGGGCTGATATCCGAATTGAAAACTATCCCAAAAACGGAAAAATGATCGCAGCGCCCAGCCCTGATAAGGAGGTGGAAAAGATACTAGAGGTGGCAGAAATCTGTCAGCTTAAGCTCAATGAACCACAGCTAAGTCCAGTCTGCCTCTTGATGGCTTTGTGTAAAAATGATTTGGCTTTTAGCAAAGAACAATTAAAAAGTCTACCGATTAGCGAACAAGTTATCATTGAAAATAGCCTTCAAAATTCATTGACAAATACAAAACTAGAGAAGTCTGATCAACCGATACAATCCATTGGGAATATTGTAGCCGGTTCAAAATATTTAGATCAATATTGTATTGATAAAACCGATTTGGCGTTGCATGATGAGTTGGATCCGATAGTAGGACGAGATACTGAAACCCGCATGATGATGGAAGTGTTGAGTCGTCGATCAAAACCTAATGTCATTATTGTAGGGGAACCTGGTGTCGGCAAAACGGCATTGGTAGAAGGCTTCGCTCAGGAAATTAATAGTGGAGAAGTACCTGACTTTTTAAAAACGGCCAAGTTGTTAGAACTAGACTTGGGAGCACTTATTGCCGGTGCTTCCTACAAAGGAGAGGTGGAAGATCGCATGAAAAAAATCATCGGAGAAATTAAACAATTCGAAAAAGCAATTCTCTTTATTGATGAAATCCACTTGATCCTCGATCCTAACGGGGGGCTCAATGGTATGGCTAATTTGTTAAAACCCGAACTAGCGCGTCGTCACTTAACCGTCATAGGAGCGACCACGATCGAAGAGTACCGAAAGTTTATAGAACCTGATGCTGCTTTTAGTCGCCGATTTGAATTACTGGAAGTCAAAGAACCAGATGCAGCCAGTTGTTTGCAAATGCTCAAAGTACTGGTACCTAAGTATCAGGCACATCACGAACTTGAAGTGGCGGATGAAGTTATGCAGGAAACAATCTACCTGGCCAGTCGATATATTCCAGACCGCCGCCTGCCAGATATTGCAATAGATTTGACTGACCGGACTATGGCAGCCTTGCGACTGATTAATGATCGCGCAGCAATAGATTTGCAAAAATTATCTACGGAGTTTAAAGAAATAAAAAAAGTAAACGTCAAAATACCAAATGCTGAGGCCCTTAAATCGTGGAATGTATTCTTTTTAAAACTGAAAAACAGCATTAGCCCAATTCTATTCAGTAGGGTAGAGGTTGATGTGGAATTTCATCAGCTATCGGATCCCAAAGAATGTAGCCAAACACTTGAAACACTATTTTCAAAATTAGAAAAGGCCGCCAAAGTAAAGGTAAGCGAACTTTCCAAAACGGATGTAGCTGCCATCGTAGCGGATAGCACCGGCATACCTTTGGGTAAGTTACAAACGAAAGAAAAAGAGCGGCTACTCAATATGGAGGACCACCTGAAAAAACGAGTTGTTGGTCAGGATCATGCACTCAAGACGATTGCGGAAGCTGTGGTCGAATCTCGCTCCGGTTTGCAAAAAGCGAATCAACCCATTGGTTCTTTCTTTTTCCTTGGTCCTACCGGAACAGGTAAAACAGAACTGGCAAAATCAATGGCAGAATTTCTTTTCAATGACGAAAATGCCTTGATCCGGTTTGATATGTCTGAGTTCAAAGAGTCTCACTCAGCGGCCTTATTGTATGGCGCACCTCCCGGCTATGTAGGTTATAAAGAGGGCGGACTACTGGTCAATAAAATTCGACAAAAGCCTTACTCCATTGTACTCTTTGATGAAATAGAAAAAGCACATAGCTCTGTCTTCGATATTTTTCTACAGATATTGGATGAAGGAAGATTGACTGATAAGCTTGGCCGGGAAGGTGATTTTTCGAACGCCATTATACTCTTCACTTCCAATATCGGAAGCCAATACATTATAGATACTTTTAAAGAAAATAAAATTCCGACACATCAGGAATTACTGGAAAAAATGAGCCAGCATTTCCGCCCTGAATTTCTGGGACGACTCACGGAGGTCTTGCCTTTTGCGCCGATCAATGAAGATTCGGTGACACATATTTTCAAAATACAATTAAGACATCTTGAACGTGCTTTGTCGATGCAGGGAGTCAAATTGATTTTGTCGGAAGCTGCCACTAAGGCATTGGCTATGGAAGGGTTTACACCTGAATATGGCGCGCGGCCTTTAAGAGGAGTTATTCGAAATAGATTGCGTCAACCCATTTCAAGAAAGTTGATTGCTGGTGAAATTAAAAAGGGAGATGCCATTCATTTGGATTGGAAAAAGGATGATTTGGTGTGGGAGATAAAACCTTTAACTAAGAACTAGATCAATACTGAAAATTAAATTCAAAAAATATTATTACAAACTTTTAAAATAAAAACATGATGAAAAATTTAACAAAATTTATTTTACAACTTATATTTTTAGGAATACTTATTTTACCATTTTCTTGTACATTAGAAGACGATAGTATAGGGGGTGGTGATGATGACAACCCTTCTACAGGTTCTACAGGAGCTGAAGAATTAATAAGTCCAATAACTCAAGATTTAACACTCACTGATATTAATCCCAATGAGGGCGAAGCCGATTATTATGTCGAATCTAGTTTGTCACTTGATGCAGTTCTAACGATTGAACCTGGTGTAATCATTGAATTTCCTTCAAATGCGCGGTTTATGATCGAAAAAGAAACGGCTGCTATTATTGCGAAAGGTACAGCTACCAATAGAATTATCTTCAAAGGTGCAATTGAAAGTAGTGGTTCATGGCGGGGAATAAAAGTTGAATCGAATGATGTCCGCAATCATTTTGATTATTGCATCATAGAACATGCCGGTAGTTCTGAACATCCAGCTTTAAGCATTAATGGAGATAACTTCCTGTCAACAGGAAAAGCAAAGCTGACTAACAGTATCATTAGGAATAATCTTTGGACCGGTATGTTGGTTTCTAGTGACGGTGATTTGGCAGAGTTTAGCAATAATACTTTCGAAAACAATGGTGGTTCATCAGTCAAAACAGATTGTGATAACGCATCAAAATTAGATTCCAATACAAAATATGCTGGAAATAACGGGTTTGATGGAGTACGGATTTATGAATCAAAATTAGAGTTGCCAGGAGAATCTGTCTGGCCAGATTTAGGAGTAGATGCCTCTTATCTCGTAGAGGCAAATCTCGAAATTAAGCAAGGATTAAAAATAGAAGCTGGAGCTCGATTCCAGTTTGAGCCGGGGAATGGTATGTCAATTGGAGGCTTCGATGGAGAGAATGCTTACTTGATAGCTATCGGTACTTCTGATAAGAAAATAATATTCAGTGGGCTAGATGAACTTTCGGAGCCTTCCTGGGGAGGTATTGCTATTCAAGAAAATGATGTCCGAAATGAATTGAATCATTGTGAAGTGAGTTACGGCGGAGGTGTAGAGTTTGAAGATGGAAGAAGAGCCAATATCTATCTGGATACTGATTGGAATAATGAGGCAAGGCTTAAAATAGCCAATACTGTTATCAGAAATAGTGGTGGATGTGGAGTTTATATAGATGACGGTCAAGATGGAGGAGTACTGATCGACAATGGTGGTAACTCATTTACTAATAATCCTTTGGGAAATACCTGTAACTAATATTAACATCATTAAGATTCTAACGCATATGAAAACGCTTCCATCACCATCGTTGCCAACCAGTAGTTTAAATAGCAGTTATGTCTCCTATTTCCTAAAATCTTTAGATGAGGTGCTGGAAGCGTTGATCGCAGAAGAAAATCTTACAGTTGAAAGCATTTGCAAAAAACTGGGAATAAGCAGAATGCAACTGCATCGGAAGTTAAAGAAAAAAGCAAGTTGTTGTATTACGACCTATACTCGAAACTATCGACTCAAAAAGGCGCGACACTTATTGCTCACTACTGTTCTTGGTATTACTCAAATTGCTTTTGAAGTAGGATTCCAGGATGCCAATTATTTTACCCGAAGTTTTAAAAATAATTATGGAATGACACCACGCGAATTTAGAAAAGACCAGGAAAGATGAATAATAACTCAATGATCCCTAGCCGGAATTTATTTATGGAACGGGCTGATCGTATTATTATTCAACATTTACATGACAACCTTTTTTCTATAGATAAATTATGTCAAACACTTGCAGTAAGTCGGATGACGCTACATCGAAAAATTAAAACCCACTCTGGTAAAAACACCTCAGAATACATTCGGTCTTTTCGGATGAACCGCGCTCAACAATTACTTAAGGGAACAGATCTTAGCATTAAAGAAGTTTCGTTTTGGGTGGGCTTTAGTGATCAGGGGTATTTTTCTAAAATGTTTTTTAAAGAATTTGGAGTTCAACCCAGAAAATATAGGTGATGAATTTACGGTGTTACAATAATTCCAAAAACCGATACATTACTACTAATTTTTTTTACATATGTACCATACCTTGCAGTTGTAATAATTAACCTGGCGAAGCTAAGACGGCAATTTTGAAAAGTAAGAATTTTGAATGGGACCTAACGCGACAGTTCGCAGTTGAATACCATTCAAAAATCTCATTTTCAAAATTATTTCACTAAAAAATTAATCATAAATAAAACAACAACATCATGCCAAAATACGAACTCGGAGGACATGAAGTCAAACAAGGTACCGGAGGAGAAGCGGTCAACGAACTCGATCAAAATAAAACGCTTGTCCTTGCAAAACTGACTGGAGATGACCCGCTTAAACCGGAATTTGAAAGTACCCTCAAAAACATAACTGATGTTTTTGAACATTACAAACCCAATATAGATGTAGAGTTTGAAAATGCAGAAGGGGCCCCGGTGGAAAATAATATTCCATTTCGATCCGTCGCAGATTTTGGTAAAAAAGGCCTAATCAAAAACAGTGAATTTTTACAGGACCTGGAAGCTCAACGAACCGAATTTCAAAAGTTTATCAAAATGCTCAAGATCAAACAGATGAACAACATCGTCAAAGATTCTGACGCAAAACAAAATTACATCAATGCGCTTCAAGCGATGATAACTGAGCTGGAAGGAACAGGTGCGTAATCATTTACTTAACTCCATTTAATTTTTATATCCATGTCAGAATTACAGAAAAATAATCAAGCAGAGGCTACTAAAACTGCTACAAAAGAAGGTGATTCCCTGAAAGATTTTTCCGAAGCACTGGTCAAATACGGTGGCTTTGATATTATAGACACAACCGTTGAAAAAGCTGGAAATCTTAACCCTGATAAACGAGCCAAAAGAAATATTTTTTTGACAGAGAGTGATCTGGAGGACCGAAAGGCATTAAAAAAACGCCTGGAACTTTGGAAGGCTCTGTTGTCAGAGAATGAAAGTGTTGATCAGATGGTGACCCAATGTAATGAGAAGTCTGAAGCAGCCCGAGAGCTGTTAGCCAAAAATATCAGCAAAGGCCTGGACGCCACAAAAGAACTGGAACAAGCCTATCGTAGTGTTGATTTGTTTCTAAAAAATACTGGACTCGACAAAGTGCATAATGTAACCTTTCTGAATGCTAGTGACGAGCAAATAAAAGATATGGACAACACTATATTTTCAGATCATGTCAATGAAGAATTTAATAAAAACTTCAACCGCCTCGATCTTCGCGGTGCTTACTCGATGATGTTGATGCCTGGCTATCTCGGCAAAAACAGCGTCATCAATCATTGGGCGGATATTGCGCACAACCATAAGGTGACGATGTTGACGGATTTTAGAAATCTGGAAGACGCTCAAGACGTCATCGAACTTTTTACGGACGCAGACCATGCAAGCGCTGATGCCCAGAAAAGCAATGTCATCATGGCCTGCAACTGGCTGGTAGGTCGCGAGGGATATCCTGAATTGGGGATTGAAGAAAATTTACACATTCCTCCTTCTTCTGCTTTGGCAGGAAAAATTTATCAAAGCCGAAGTTCAATGGCACAGGTGGTGGCAGGCTTGCAGCATGGTAAACTGGCAGGGGTAGATGCCGTAGCTTTTCCAACAAAGAAAACAGAGCTTACCCAATTAGAAGACCTTGGACTGGTGCCGGTTACCAACGAGTTTGGTTCGGTGATGGCATTCTCCGGAAAAACACTATTCAATGGCGACAACATTGGTCTGAAAAATTATTCGGTGGTTAGAACCTTCGATTGGGTCAGTAAAGTACTGATCGATTTTCTGAACCGTTCTGCTTTTGAGAATTTTAATTCTAAAGTGAAACGAGATCTGGAAAAGAAAATTTCCAAATTCCTCGAAGGAATAAAAGGAAGCGGAAAGCTTATCAAAGATTTTAGTATCAAGGAATTGGATCAGGATAAAGATAATCCGGATGTAGTAAATGTAAAAATCCACCTAACCCCATTCTTCGCCACACGTACTTTCCTGCTCTCCATGGCAGGTGCTAATGGTGATGACGGTGTTGATTGGGATACGGATGTCTCGTAAGCCTTGCATGCAAAGATACTTGTAGTAATCAAATTTAAAAACAAGCATAGTTTAAATGATTCGTCCAATCGAATCCCAAAAATTCTATGCCATTTATTCAACTAATAAAACAATTTAATTATGGCTTTTAAAGCATTATTGGATTTAGACGGAACGGAATACACAGTGGAGAATTGTAATTTCTCGCTTAATCAAAAAACGGATCACCGTAATAATAAACCAACTGCGCACGTTTCTCCATCCTGTATTTCCTTGGAAATCAAAGTAGATAGCGACAAGATTAAAGAACTGTGGCTTTGGGGAATGGGACACAATGAAAAGAAAGATGGGAACATTAAGTTCTTCAAAATTGATGAAGATGCTTCTATGTTCGAAATGGATTTCAAGGAAGGTTTCTGTACTTCTTTTGCTTACCATATGTCTTCTCACGGTGGCTCGGATATGACAGTCAATGTAGACGTGTCCGCCCGAGTTATGGCCCTTGCCGGAGAAGAATTTGAAGTAGAATGGTAAATTATGGGAAGCTCAAATTATAAGTTCGTTCCTCTTATTCCACAAACAACATCAATGGGATGCTGGGCTGCATCAATTGCAATGATAAAGTGCTGGAAAGATAAGAAATCACAATATACTCCTCAATCAGTAGCAATATCAGGTAGGTTAAATTATAAACCAAATTTAGTAAATGGACTTGGTCCAAGTGATCGACAAATTTTGGTAGCCAATGGATTAAAAATTTTACCGAGTATGAGTTTAGATATTGAAGGCTTGAGTTATTTAATAAGCCGTTACGGTCCAATATGGTTCGCATATTCTGCACCTGGTGCTCATATATCCGTAATTACAGGAAATTCAGGTGAAACGCTTTTTATTAATGACCCTTGGCCAGTTAATAGGGGCGAGAGAAGAAAAACATCTGTTGGCAAACTCATGGAGAAGATTGGAGAATTGTCGCATACAGATCCTATAAATGCTTATTACATGGCTGTACATAAATAAAAATGGATATAATTCATGCATTTGATACAAGACTAGGTGAGCTGCCTAGTAGTGATGAGATCATTACATGCCCTTTACAAGTAGAGACTAAAACCATAGGAACCTATGTAGAAATATAGAACCTTGGTACAGCTGTAATAGGCTTCACTAATTTTAGAATTGAAAGAGTACAGCGTTAAAAATAATATTCTATGGTTTATAACCGATACACGAATGGGAAGGTGCAAGCAAAAGTTTTTAGACCGGGTCAGGGTATAGGAAAATTAAAATCTTATCAAGAAATTTGCTTTGTGCATGCATCTTGGGCCGAAGTCGGAGTAAGGCATAGCCAAACCCGACTAATATTGATTAATGAGGTGTTTGAATTTATTTACAAATCCATTAATCACATTAACAGAACTAGTCGTAAAAAAGAAAAGAAAAAAGAGGTACTTAATAATGCTATAATGAAAGGGTGGGGACATGGAATACAGGATACGGATGACCTACTTCATCATTTGGCAAAGAATAATGGTGATTGGCTTGATGATACTAACACAAGGTATTATATGGAGTCATTTCTTTCAAGAAGGAATATTCAACTGCCATTGCCTATTTACCATTTTGCAAATGCGATGTCAGAAGTAATGGATGAATTGGAAAAAAAGACAGAACAAATAATGAACGAACAATTAAGTCTCACGGGGTCGCAGGTAACGACCATGCTTGATCGTGTCTCTAGAAGGGCCAAAGCTGTGGAACATTTGGTTTGGATTGACAAGTTAACCAATAAATCTCAATCGGGTTGGACTAAATCAGCAGGTCGAGTATTTGGAAAAGTATCAAAGTATGCTGATGTAATAACAAACTTGGATAGTGCCATTCGAGATTATAAAAGTGCAATGAAGGCAAACGGACAAAATCCAAAAGGTGCAATTGCATTTGCAGCTTTAACAACAGCAATAAGTTGTGTTCCGGTCCTTGGGAGTTTCTATGCTGAAATGGCGAGAATGATTCCTACAGCATCTACCTGGATGAAAAGTACGATTAATCGGAGAAATGAAAAATGGCGAAGACAACTTGGAGAATATGGTTTTTTAATTAAAGACGTTTAATCAAAAGTATAAAAAAATGCGACTCAAACTCAGGCTCAAGGTGGGTTCCAAAAATATACGTCCAGATCGCTTTTGGTTAACGCAGGATGTCAACAACCATCATACCTTTACCATTGAGTGTGATGCTAAAGCGCTTGGAGATGATAACGGATTGATCGATCCTGATGAGATTTATGATTTGATGGGTAAGGATGTTGTCTTTCGGGCAGAGGATAGGGATAAGGCAAAAGACAAACTTTCGTTTAAAGGCATTGTCAACCAAATTGATCTGGGTAAATCGCATAATAACTACGATCAGGTAACACTGCATGGAAAAAGCGATACCCTTTTATTAGACGACGGATATGACGTTAAATCTTTTACTGAAAAAAGTATAAGCGATATAGCTAAGGATGTATTATCTCCCATGTCAAAAAACCTTAAAGTCAATATCTCCAATGATATTACCATCCCTTATTGTACACAATACCAAGAAACACCGTTCGACTTTATTAGTCGGCTCGCCTTTAAATATGGACTTTGGTTTTATTATGACGGACATGATTTACGACTCGGTGATTATGAAGCAACAAATGAATATACACTTATGCTGGGCAAAACATCCAGCGAATATTCAATGTTATTGACCATGCTGCCATGTAACTATGGCTATCGGGATTATCAATACGTGGAGGATAAAAAACTAGAAGTAGTCTCTTCTGATTTGAGTGGACCAAGTATGGATAATTATGGGCAAGCCTCTATGGATGCAAGTCTCGGAATCTATACATCAACACATAAATCCATCTTTACAGAATTTTTTGAAACCGAAAAAGATATTAAAGACTTTGCTACCCATCGACTCAATAGCCGGGCAGCACAAATGATGTCCTTATATGGTGATAGTGAAAACCCTGGCTTGCACATTGGAACCAAAATAAATGTCAAGGGCAAGAAGAAAAAAAATATTGGATCCTACTACATAACCCATATCAGTCATAGCTGTGATAGCCAGGGAAACTATTCCAATTCCTTTCAGGCCATCCCGGCAGCACTGAAAAACGCGCCACCAAACGCTCACTTACATCTCCCCAAATCTAAAGCCCAGGTGGCCGTCGTAAAAGATAATGCCGACCCCGACAACATGGGTAGAGTACAAGTGCAATTTCCATGGCAGGATAAGAATGAAGCGACACCCTGGATCAGAGTAGTCTACCCTTATGCCGGAAGTGGTGATGCTTACTTTGTCCCGGAAAAAGAGGATCAGGTCATGATTGGTTTTGAACACGATAACCCTGACCGACCCTTTGTGATGGGTAGTGTTTATCATGGTAAAAAAACACCGCAGTATGCTACAGACGACAATAGTATAAAAGCGATTCATACAAAATCCGGGCATCGCATCCTCTTTCAGGAGGGCGATGATTCCATGATCAGCATCATCACCAAAGATGACAAAAGTAGTATTGTCTTAAGTCTCAACGGAGATGGCGAAATCAATGTGACAACCGAAGGGATTTTAAACCTCAAAGGCAAAACAATCAATATCGAAGGAGATGAACTCAATATAAATATGGATTCGGCGATCAACCTGCAAGCAGGTAAGGATTTAACGGCCAAAGGAATGAACGTCGCGCTAAGTGCCGACCAGGATGCCAGTGTTTCTGGCATGACTGCCAAGATGGAAGGGCAGACCGAAGTCGGTATCTCCGGAGCTCAAGCGAAGGTAGAAGGGCAGGCAACGACAACTATCAAAGGAGGTTTGGTACAGATAAATTAATATGGACACGTACAACTATCCAATTAACCTGGCAGACCTTATGAATGCTAAAAAGCTGCCCCGAATCTCCATCGAAGAATCGGTGCGTCGGCATATGTACATCATCCTGATGACTAATTTTGGAGAAAGCCGATTCAACAGAGAATATGGTTGCTCGCTTTGGTTTCATGATTTTGATATCAGTGTAAATGATAGTTCCTGGGCCTCAGCAATGGAAGAAACGCTTCGAAAAAATATTGTCAACAACGAACCACGTATTCAACAGGATTTCAAAATATCAATTAGAATCGAAAAAGCGAGTGATGAGGGAAAAGACCTGCGAAGAAAATTTATGATTGATATTTCTAACTTAGTCTTAAGGGAAACCAATGAACGAGTACGCGATGTTGAATACCTGATTATTTTTAGTCCTATAACCATAAAGTGATGCAAGTATTTGAAACAAAAAATGACATAAAGGACCGAATCCTCAAAGAAGCTGCTAGAGATTGGGGCTATCGCAGCAAGACGGATATCGATCTCAATGCATTCGATCCGGTGGTTGATCTGTTGATTGGTGCCTGTAGTTTTGAGTTGGAGCGTTTAAGTAATGATATAACTAATTCGAGAAATAGAATTTTTGAGCGGCTGGTCGAAATTTTAACGCCGGATATTATGACTAAAGCGCAGCCTGCTTATGCCATAGCGCATGCTCAGCCGCTAGAGGCCAAGTCAGTAACGAATTTGCAGGATCAATTTTTCTATAAAAATGTGGACCTTAAAAAAGATATCTTTCTGGCACCCGCTGAGCGCTTTACGCTTTTCGACGGGAAGGTGGAGCTAATGGCATATGACAATCGAATGGTAAAAGTGAACCAGCGTCTGGAAAAAGATTTATTACTGGAATCTACCTATGGTCAATATTTAGCACCGGGTACTTTTTACTTAGGTTTAAAACTCAATGAAGCCATTCGAAATCTTGATGACCTCACTTTTTTCTTTGATTGGAAAAATGAAGTTCGTATTAATGAGTTCCTAAAATACTTGCCGTTATCACAATGGTCTGTCAATGGCCAACCTATCGCTATGAAAAAAGGGCACCATCACAAAAAAGAATATCACGACTCCAATCAAGACGATATTCTAAATACGTTGGGAATCGAAAAGTTTATAGAAAATAATATCCTGGCAAATTGTCAGTCGCATTTTTTAACGATCGACGAACCCGATTTTGAATGGCATAAAAACAGATGCTCTTATCCAGACGAAATGAGAGATATTTTCAATGAAGCTGACCTGGGAAGGCTGACTGAAGAGTTACTTTGGATCAAGGTCGTGATGCCCCAAAATCTTAGAACTCATGTAGCAGAGATGGATTGCCTTATCAATTGTTTTCCAATTATTAACCGAAAGCTGCATGAAAAGCAGGATAAAATGCTGAAGGGGATGCATATATTTCCCATTGGTCTTGAAGATGGTTTATTTCTTTCTATGGAGTCCATGACCAATAGCAATTCAGTTTCTTACAAAGAAGTACCACTCAAAATCATCGATGAGACGGACCACGGAATGTATGCCATCAGAGACCGAGGTGTCCGCCGTTTCGATACACGGGAAGCACAACATCTGTTGAACTATACCCTGGATATGGTAAAGGATGAGGCCGCCTCTTTTCGTGGATTGAATTATGCTAATCTGTCTGCCGATCTCGAAGAATTAGATGTAGTGTTCAAACGGATTCAGAAAAACTTTAAACGCTCTAAAGGTGATGTAGAAAACACAACCTTCTTGTTCATTCATCCTTACCCCAATGATGACCTGATCTATCTTAAATATTGGACAACCAACGGAGTGATTGCCAATCGTATCCCACATGGGACTCCTTTAAACTTGTTCTCAAACGCTGACTTGCAAGCCAGTACGATACAATTAGTAACTGCAACAAAAGGTGGTCGCGATCAGCTACAGGCAGTCGATAGCATCAACGCATTTCGAGAAGTAGTCATGACGAGAGGACGATTGGTGACTAAGGAAGATATTAAAACCTTTTGTATCAATGCCCTTGGGTTTCGCAATATTGAAAAAATCGAAGTTCGACGGGGCATTCAGATAAGCAATTACGAAAATGAAGGTTTGATTCGAACGATAGATGTACACATAGAAAAGCGAACGCAATCTCAACTTTCTGAGCATGACTTTAAGGTCTTATGCAATGAGGTAGAAACTCAGCTCATCAATAAGGCCACTTCAACTCATCCAATTCGAATTTTAAATATTTGATTTTATGAGCGCACCTTCAATATATAAAGTTTTAAATATCCGGGCAGAAGTAATCCTTGCAGAATTGCTGGATCGTAGTGATGAATTCAACAGAAAAGATTTATCCATATTTCCTGACGGTGGCTTTAATAAAGTGGTCAAACGAGATATTGGATCGATTGATTGGGTAGAAAACGAACATGGTATAACGAAGACTCAGGTTACAGTAGTTCGGAAAGGTATGTATGATGCGCTGCCGGAGGGCTTGTTTCATCAACAATATGTTGCTCCAGCAAATGAAGGAGATAAAGGAAGTGCCATACTACAACAATTTAAAGTTCGAAAAGAGCAGGAAAAAAACTGTAGAAGATTTTTTAGTCCATTCGATCAGGCGTTCAATTACTATCGATTACGAGTGGAGGAAGAAGAGCGAAAGATACTAACCGGTTTTCCAATTGGATCCAGACATTCTCTTTTTGATATTATCTGGAGTGGATTTGAGGGAGTAATGGATAATTATCAAAAATCCATCCTGTTTTCTTTGTTACCCTTGGCCCATCACATTGTCGGACATCGACGGTACTCCGAATTGGCTTTTGAGGCTGTAATTGGTTGGCGGGTTTCCATCGAACAAAAATACGTTAAACATAAAATTCAATTGGAAGGACCAGTACTGTCGCTTGGTCAGGTTGTATTGTCCAATGACTTTATTCTTGGTTCTGTTTCGGACGAGCAGGAATTGATGCATGAGATAACAGTAGGGCCTATACCTACGGAAAAGTGTATGGACTTTTTACCCGATGCCCGAGGATACAAGGCTCTGCAAACATTAAGTGATTACTTCCTTCCGATTGATGTATATGTGGATTATAAAATTAAAATGGAAACAAAGCCTTTGGTCTTAGAGGAAGCAGTTTATGGATCAGGTGAAAACCGCCTGGGATACTCTATTGCCATTTAGATAACTTTAAAAGAAAAAATACAATGAAAGCAAATATAAAACCATCACTCTCAAAATCTCCGATAAAAATTAAAAAGCCAAACCCGAAGAGCGCTTTTAAATCATTTTTTGCGAAGCATAATGTTTTGATTATTTATTGTTTCTTGACCCTGCTTTTATTTCTCGGAATCATCTTTATGTTCTCTGGAAAGACTTATGCTGTTAGTATTTTTATAGGAACGCAAATTTTATTCTTGGTGGTCGGACTGATACATGCTTTTTGTAGTGTTCGATTTATTGAATGGATTCCGAGGAGCTTTTCAACAGCAAGCATTATTTATACTTTGGCACTAGGACTTTTGGGGGGAGGGCTGATTATTTTGAGTAATTATTGGTCTGCATTACCCGAATTTCCGATGGCATATTCGGTGGGCTTGTTACTGTTTATGGCACCAGTATTCTTGATGGCTGCCTTTGATGCTTATATGGATATTCCACAAAAGGTATGGAAGAGCTGGTCTTATCCTTATGGAAAAGAAGTACCAGTAATAGAAGTCATCAATCCGGTGAAAATTAACTTTTATATCACTAAGAAAAAAGAAGATGAAGACTATGCTCACTTCGCGCTAAATGTTCCTATAAAATATAAATTAAGTGAGTTTATGCACTACTTTATTCACCGCTATAATTACGATAAAAACTCAGAAGCTCCAATTTATATCTCTGATAATAATGAAAAAGAAAATTTATACAAATGGGTATTTCGAACCAAACCAGATAGTGATCGGGACAATCATTTACTAGACCCGGAATTATCCTTTTCAGAATTGGGACTCAAAGAAATGGATTCAATTATCGTTGAACGTTATGAGCCATCAACGTTGCTTATAGATGATAGTGAAGATGAAGTAGTCATGCAGGAAGAAACGGTTGTGGTTGATGAACAAATGGAAATAGATCGTCCGGGTGAAGGCCGGGTACAACCAGATTCGCCAAGTGCCTTGTAAAATAGCACCCTATTATTTGCAAGATAAATAATTTCTTTAGTACCCTTTCGCAGTCGAGTGTATTTATGTTCTTTTGCTCCTTTTGTGATTCAAAAAAAGCTCGATTCTGTCGGCAGGTTACTAACTTCTAAGGAAAAAGTGAGAACGAGATAACAACACAACTTCAATAGAAAATACTCTAATAAAAAAATAGCAATGAAAGAATATTTAAATGTCAATTGGGAAGATGGAATGAAGATCAATAAAACTCATTTAATCCATAATGATAGAGTGCGAGATTATCTTTTCCGAAAAACGACAAAAGCTCTCCTTAAAAGTTTTGAATTTGGTCTATTTCCTAATAACTTATATAAAGATATCTCTAATATTTATATTGAGGATTCCTTTATAGTATTGAAACATTGCAGAGCCATTACCCGATCAGGAACCCTGATCGATATAGGTCAAAACCATCAATTAAAATTTAATTTGAAAAATATATCCGGGACAGAGCTGGAAGGAGTAGACACCTTGCTGGTTGTAATTTCTGTAGATCCTTTGGAGAGTAAACCATTTGGTGATCCGCTACCTGAAGAATTACCTCCAAGGCAACCCTATGCACAGCCAAAAATAAAGATGACCCTCGTTCAGGAATCTTCTGTGCAGACTGTTCAATTTTCTAACCAGTTTACTATAGTTGGAGCTGTAACAAATACTAACGGCAACTATCTTGTTGATGAAAACTACATTCCGCCTAGCAGCCAGGTTATTGCACACCCTACCTTAATTAATCGCTACCTCGAACTACAAAAAAGTATAAGTGAAATTGGAATGAATGCAACGCAGGTGGTCCAACGAGCTCGAGCTAAAAAACGACGCGGTGAAATCAATGACCTCGCAGAAAATACGTTCTATTTGATGGAAAAGATCGTGTTCTTCCTGGCGCAATATATGAACCACATTCGCACGATTTATAAAGAAGAATCACCGATATATTTTATCTCTTTCTTAAACAGCTTTGGACGGATTATCCTTACAGCTCTAAATTGCTTAAAAAGTGAAGACCGGGAAGCTTTGTTGCGATATTATGAAAGTCATCTCGGACTCAAGGCGCATCAATTCGAAGATGAAATGAAAGGTCTAAGTCAAATCGAATATAACCACCTCAGGCTCAACGAAGTTTTTGCTCAGGCAGATGAATACCTTGGAACTATCCGAACATTTGTGAGCAAAGCAACACATTTAGAGTTTCATTCCGTTGAACGTGTAGACGTTGTAAGAGAGAATACAGTCAAAAAATCTAAACTAGATATTTTTTAATATGAGTATGGCAGCAAGAGTAGGAGATATGCATGTTTGTCCTATGGTGACTGGTATTGTCCCGCATGTTGGAGGTCCAATCCTACCACCGGGTTGTGTTACCGTTTTAATCGGCGGAATGCCAGCCGCAAGAGTAGGAGATATGGCCACCTGTGCCGGGCCTCCTGATACCATAGCTATGGGGTCAGCTACCGTAATGATTGGCGGAATGCCTGCGGCAAGAATGGGTGATATCACTGCACACGGAGGATCGATAATACTAGGTTGTCCTACTGTAATGATAGGTGGTTAACTGCCAACAGCTAAACAGCCACACTAAATTCAATTTCTAAACAACCACAATAATAAGATTATCATGAAACCAATTAATCAAGTAGAAAGAAAAAAAGCTTTTTGGAAATTCCTCGGGATCAATAGTCTGGTAATGGCATTCATTGCCGTAGTATTTGGGACCGGATTTATGTATGTCCCTCAAAAAGCAAATAAACAAGTATTGGAACAATTTGATATACAATTTTACATGGCTGATGAAATGTTAGCATTGGATACTATTCTAAAAAAAATGAATGACGAAAAGGAAGATGGTAAATGGAATGACCTCTTATTCAGTGCAACCAAATTGTTAGATAAATGGAAAAGCGATGATAAACTAAAAAATAGTTCTCTAGCTCAAAGCATCGTAACGGCCACTGAAGATCGCAGAACAGATAAACAAATGATTAGATCTCTTGTCGCAGAGATTGATGCAGTAAAACAAAATACGAATGATGACGGGGATGAGAAAGCTGATGATATGGAAACCGAAATTAATGATTTGAAAACTGAAGTCAAAGATCGGGAAGACGAAATCAGAGACCTGGAAACCGAGATTAAAAATTTGGAAAGAGGAGGTGATAGTCAAAAGGATTTCAAAAATGAACTACAAAATAAATTGAGAGACCTTTCAACTAAAGTTGAAACTAAAGCAAACAACATTTATCAGGTAAATCAAAAAATAAAAGGATTGAGAGACAAAAACGAAAAGAAAGAGTTGGTGCGAATCGAAAAAGATCTTAAAAGTCTAGCCAGAGAAATCCGCTCAGCTGGAAGTTGATGAATCGATGTTCAAACCAAGTTTACCTAACGTTGATGGGACACAGATCTAACGGATTGAACGGATAAGGACGGATTTTTTTCGTAAGCCTTCATACCCTCATATGTAATTAAGAACAAAAGTTCAGAACGCAATAAAAGAAAAAATCCGTGTAAATCCGTTCAATCCGTTCAATCCGTGTCCCATCCCGTTAGACAAAAAAGAAAAGAAAGAATTAGAACGAATCGAAAAAGATCTTAAAAGTCTAGCCAGAGAAATCCGCTCAGCTGGAAGTTGATGAATCGATGTTCAAACCAAGTTTACCTAACGTTGATGGGACACAGATCTAACGGATTGAACGGATAGGGACGGATTTTTTTCGTAAGCCTTCATACCCTCATATGTAATTAAGAACAAAAGTTCAGAACGCAATAAAAGAAAAAAATCCGTGTAAATCCGTTCAATCCGTTCAATCCGTTCAATCCGTGTCCCATCCCATTAGAAGGCACCTAAAACTTAAACTTACGACAATACTCCTTAAAGAAAGGACCAAAACGACGCTCACCCTCCGCAGTATTTAAGATAGAGCCATAAAAGGAAGGTTCCGTAAAAATCCGGATGTCAGACAAAGAATTCTGAAACATCTTCAATCCTCTTTCTTTCATATTGGATTCAGCGGTTTCATTCGATTTACGCTGATTTCTTCGGTTGATAAAGCCCCAGTACTTCAAATCTTCGCCCATATCTTGTTTCTCATTAGCTGCTTCTTCCAAGATGCTGACGAAATCCATAGATGAAAGTACATCTACCTCAGATCCAATAACCGGAATCAGTATGCCTTCACAGTTGTAGAGCAACATAATAGTAGCGCTGTCTTTTCTCGCATCCGTCATTCGCGGTACATCAATAAAAATTACATCGTAATCTTCTCCAAACCTTTTGATAAAACTTTGTACTTTTCGAGGTGTGATTTCTTCTACCTCAATTAGAGGTTCATCGTCATTTGCCAATTTTTCAAAATCATAAAGCTCTGTTATACTTCCCTGGCTATCACAGTCCAGTATCAGGACTTTCTTCTTCTTCTGTGTTGCCAAAGCCATCGCTACGTGAATCGTGATAATCGATTTTCCCACTCCGCCTTTTGAATTGGCAATACTTACAATTCTTGGTTTTTTACTCATATCTATTTTAATGATTATTTATAGACACCCGATAAATTTTTATCAAAATTTATACCGGCTGCCTCATGGAATTTCAGAGCGCAATTTTACTGCTTTTTGTAAAAAAAAGGAACAACATTAACATTTATTCTATAAACTATTTTTTCATTTTATATAGTGATTTTTTGCTATATTTGAGTGATTATCGGAGAAATCTCAGCATAGCTGAATTATGGCTATAAAAATTATGTATGAAAGTTGTCAAAATAATTGTCTTAGAACCTTAAAAATGATAAGTTTATAAGCTTATTCTATTGGTTAAAGGCTCATTTTGACCTCTGGGACAATACATTATGAAACAAACATCGTTCTTTGACAAATTCCGTGACCTATGTTAAAATGAAAGCAAAAGTGACCAAAGGAAACGTTGATTTTATTTTATCATTGGGTTCTATCACGGAATTTGTCAAAGAACCACAAACATATTGAACACTACAAGAAATGGCCGAAAGTTATAAACATCCGGATTCCAGTAAATTTAAGTTCCGAGAGCTTAAAGTTTATGCTTCTACCGAATGGCTTGCCGATAATAAAAAGAAATATCGTCAGGTCTTTGATAGATTTGAAACTACCTACGTCTACGCCGAATTATCTTTTTACAATAAATTGTACGATGAAGAGGATTGGGAAATTACCGTAGAACTAAAATGTTATTCCCTTAAAAAAGGCAGAAAAGAAGTTTGTGTACTCTCTTTCGATCGCAGAAAAGTGAGTAAATATGATAATGTTGTATACGTTCGTGAAGGTTGGGGTAATAAGAGTGAAGGCCAGTTTTGGAAAAAAGGTACTTACTACTGGGAGGCCTGGGTAGAGGGAGAGAAAGTGGCCACTAAATACTTTTACGTAGAGGATGCTGGTAAACTGGAACCAAGTACTCAAAATTCCTATCTGGAAATCCAGTCACTTCGCTTGTATGAAGGTCCTTATGATGATGTAGCAGAAGACGACCGCAACTACTTCAGAAAGTTTAGCAGCGAAGAAACCCGTTATATTTACGTAGAGATGGTCTTGAGGAATTTGCACCCAACCAAGAGTTGGCAATGCGAGCTATTCACTAAGTTCTATAATTTTGCCCGTGAGCTAAAAGGACAAGTCGTTCGTTTACAAAGGGTCGAAAAAAAGGATGAGTTTATAAAAATTACCGCAGGTTGGGGATCCAATGTAAAAGGCTCCTGGCGTAAAGACAATTATACCGCTGAGATTATTTTCATGGATCGGCTATTGGCTGTAGTGCCGTTTGAAGTTGGGGAAGATTTTGAAGATGGAATTAGTGGAGTTATCCTTCCGGACCGTCATACACCTATTATTCTGACTCCTGAAACAGATGCGAACAGCACCTTCGAGGATGTGATGGGTAAAATGGATAATCTGATCGGGTTGACCGAAATAAAAGAGAAAGTCAGAGATCATGCTTCTTATATTCAGTTCCTTCAACTGAGAAAGGAAAAAGGTTTTGAAGAAAAAGAAGAAATCAATGTGCACTCTGTGTTTATAGGTAATCCCGGAACTGGTAAAACGACTGTTGCGGGTATGATGGGGAAACTGTACAAGAAGATGGGATTGCTGAGCAAAGGGCATGTCCATGAAGTAGATCGTGTTGATTTGGTGGGGGAGTACATCGGACAAACAGCACCTAAAGTAAAAGAAGCCATCGAGAAAGCACGCGGAGGTGTTTTGTTTATTGACGAAGCTTACTCACTGGCGAGGTCTAATGATGATAGCAAAGACTTTGGTCGCGAGGTGATCGAAATATTGGTAAAGGAAATGTCTAACGGAATTGGAGACATGGCCGTTATCGTAGCGGGTTACCCTAAAGAGATGTTGCACTTCCTGCAGTCCAATCCTGGATTGAGATCCCGATTTAAATTGCACTTTGAATTTGCAGACTATCTGCCACAAGAGTTGATACAAATTGCAGATTACGCTTGTAGCGAAAAGAAAGTGGAACTCACGTTGGAATCAAGACACAAAATAAACGAAATTATTACAGCAGCTTATCGCGAACGCGACCGTTCTTTCGGTAATGCCCGCTTTGTATATGATTTGATAGAAAAAGCAAAGATCAACCTGGGTCTTCGCGTTATGTCTGACGAGACTCCAAGAGCATTAAGCAAAGAGCAGATTTCTATTGTTGAATTTGAAGACGTTTCTCGTATTCAAATCAAACCTAAAAAAGAACTACCAAACATTCCAATTGATCACGACCTGCTAAGAGATTCAATGAAAGAATTGAATGACTTGATCGGAATGACAAAAATAAAAGAGCAGATTGCTGACTTAGTCAACCTGGTGAAATACTATCGGGAAACCGAAAAGAACGTGCTCAATACTTTCTTTCTTCATACCGTCTTTTTTGGTAATCCGGGAACTGGTAAAACGACTGTTGCGCGAATCCTGACCAAAATCTATAAAGCACTTGGAGTACTCGAAAGAGGCCACATGGTGGAAACAGATCGTCAGGGACTGGTCGCTGGTTTTGTCGGACAAACTGCGATCAAAACAGCTGAAAAAATTGAGGAAGCGCTGGGAGGCGTTCTGTTCATTGATGAAGCATACGCACTCACGATGCAAACCTCAGGAGGCGCACACGGCGACTTCGGAAACGAAGCTATCCAAACTCTTCTCAAACGAATGGAAGATTTGAGAGGCCAGTTTTTTGTCTTCGCTGCGGGATATCCGGATAACATGGAGAAATTCTTAAAAACCAATCCGGGGTTAAATTCTCGTTTTGATAAAGTGCTTAAATTTGAAGATTACAGTCCATCCGAATTGCTGCAAATTGCAAAAATGATGCTGGATGAACACGAAGTGGTGATGACGGAAGAGGCAGAAGTACACCTGAAAAAGTATCTCACGTTCATTCACAAGTTTAGAGATAAATACTTTGGAAATGCCCGAACCATCCGAAAGATTATGATTGAGGCATTAAAGAACATGAACCTGCGATTGGCCGCTGTTCGGCTGGAAGAACGTGATCCGGCGATGGTCAATGTTTTGACATTTAAAGATGTAGAGCCATTCAAATTGGATAAGAGTGGGTTCTTGTTTAATAAAAAGACGATCGGTTTTAAGAAAGGTAATCATACTTCTATTTAAAAGTATTTGTGGCTAACTATTGTAATAACAATTAAATTAAACTACATTTGCACCATAAGTAGTTTGACGGAATTATTTAGATTTTTCCTTTTGATGATTTTGAATAATTCCCACACTAATTCCCTATCGGTCAATCGTTTAGGAAATTATTACAAAATCGGAAAAATAAAAATGATTTGGTTCCGTCACTTAAGTAGTTTGACCAAATTATTTAGATATAATCTGGATGATCTTTTGATCTCATACTTCTTCAAAAATACTCGCCGTAGCTATGGCTGCGTTTTTTGAATCGGCTGAACTAAAAATATCTATCAAACTTACTCCAAACCATTAAGTCATACTACTTACAAAAAGAATAAAATGAATGTAATACAATTCCATCAGCATCATTTTCATATTTGCTTTCAGGCGAACAGGAGATGATATATATAATTAAAAATATTTCAAAACCCGTCTGAGTTAATCAGATGGGTTTTCTTATTTTAGATCCTACCTATTGATTTACTCAGATTTATTAAACAATAAAATGAGTAAATTAAAAATTGCCATTCAAAAAAGTGGTCGCCTGCACGAAGATTCCATTCAGCTATTAAAAGCCTGTGGCATCTCCGTGGAGAATGGAATAGATCAACTAAAAGTGATTGTTCCAAATTTTCCCTTAGAGATACTTTACTTAAGGAATTCGGATATTCCTCAATACCTGGAAGACGGTGTGGTTGATGTCGCCATTGTTGGTGAGAATCTCCTAATCGAAAAAGAGAAGGAAGTGGAGGTGGTTGAGAAATTGGGGTTCTCTAAATGCAAGGTTTCTCTAGCTATTCCAAAAGAAGAAATCAACGAACAACTCAGCTATTTTGAAGGTAAAAAAATAGCGACTTCCTATCCCAATACCTTAAGTCAGTTTTTAAGTATAAACAAAATAAAAGCTGAAGTTCACACTATATCTGGTTCTGTAGAAATTGCACCGAACATTGGTTTGGCGGATGGTGTGTGTGATATTGTAAGTTCAGGAAACACATTGTTTAAAAATGGCTTAAAAGAAACGCAGGTAATTCTAAGGTCTGAAGCCGTATTGGCAAAGTCAACTTTGCTTAGTAAAGAAAAAGAAGCCATTCTGTCGCGCTTGTTGTTTAGAATTAAAGCAGTAACCAAGGCAAAAAATACCAAGTATATTTTGATGAATGTGCCCAATGATAAAATTGCTGAAGTTTCAAAAATATTGCCGGTATTAAAAAGCCCAACTATACTTCCCTTGGCCGAAGAAGGGTGGAGTTCCCTGCATTCCGTAATAGAAGAAAATAAATTTTGGGATGTAATTGATGCACTAAAAAAGAAAGGGGCTGAAGGTATTCTAATTGTTCCTATCGATAAAATGGTATTGTAATGAAACTATATAAAAATCCAGATAAAAAAGATTGGTCTGATTTAGTCACACGACCGACTCTTCAGAAAAAAGAATTGAACGAAGTTGTTCAGTCTATTATACGTGAGGTGAAATTAACAGGAGATGATGCCCTTTTAAAATTTACTCAAATGTTCGACAGCATTTCTCTCGATGAACTGATCGTTTCTGAAAAAGAAATTAATGAAGCTATATCAGCAATTCCTGATGAACTAAAAGAGGCGATTGGTATAGCAAAACAAAACATCAAAATGTTTCACCAATCACAAATAGAAGTGGAGAAAGTGGTTGAAACTTCGCCCGGCGTCAATTGCTGGAGAAAGTCGGTCGCTATTGAGAACGTGGGCTTGTATATTCCCGGAGGTTCTGCGCCACTTTTTTCTACGATTTTAATGTTAGGCATTCCTGCAAAAATAGCCGGTTGTAAAGAAATAGTATTGTGTACGCCACCCAATAAAAATGGAGCTGTAAATCCGGCGATCTTGTATACTGCTAATTTAATAGGAATAAAAAAAGTTTACAAAGTTGGTGGTGCTCAAGCTATTGCTGCCTTGGCATATGGAACTGCAAGTATCGGAAAAGTAAATAAAATTTTTGGTCCGGGAAATCAATATGTTACTAAAGCAAAAGAGCTGGTGCAACAAGATGGAGTGGCCATCGATATGCCTGCTGGTCCAAGTGAAGTTTTAGTAATTGCCGACGCAACAAGTAATCCCGATTTTGTTGCAGCAGATTTATTGTCGCAAGCGGAACATGGTGCTGATAGTCAGGTGATTCTACTTTCTGATAACGAGGCAATGATAAACGATGCTTTACTGGAATTGGAAATACAATTAAAAGATTTACCTCGAAAGGAAATTGCTAAAAAAGCATTGGAAAATAGTAAATTCATTTTATTTAATTCTGTTGAAGATTGTATTGCTTTTAGCAACGAGTATGCTCCCGAACATTTAATTTTTGCTACGGAAAGTGCGGAAAATTATTTAGATCTGATTGTCAATGCAGGCTCTGTGTTTATTGGAAAATACAGCTGTGAAAGCGCTGGAGATTATGCAAGTGGAACCAATCATACCCTGCCGACAAATGGCTTTGCTAAAAGTTATAGTGGCGTATCTGTGGACAGCTTTATAAAGAAAATAACTTTTCAGAAACTGACCAAAGAAGGCATCCAAGGTATTGGAAATGCTATTGAATTGATGGCGGAGGCAGAAGGCTTATTTGCGCATAAGAATGCAGTTAGCTTACGGTTGAATTCTTTGTAGTTTGAACATACTCGCTAAAGGATGAGACACGGATTGAACGGATTAACACGAATTTCCCCCTATTGTAGAAGGATTGCGAACGTAGAAAAAATCCGTACTTACCCGTTCGATCCATGTCCCATCAAAAACAATCGCTTTAGCTATCCTAACAAAAGAAACATACAAAGCAGTTGTTCAAAGTTATTTAGACCGCGTCCCTTAGGCGATAACTTCAAACAGCTTCAAAATTAAAAAAAGAACCAATGTATAATTTAAAAAAAATAGTAAGACCAAATATCCTGGCGCTTCAAGCATACTCCAGCGCCAGAGATGAATTTACCGGTGATGACGCCACCTTTTTGGATGCCAACGAAAACCCTTTTGGAGAACTGAACAGATATCCGGATCCCTATCAAAAGGAACTAAAAAGGAAGTTGTCAAAATTAAAATCAGTACCAACTGAAAATATATTTGTGGGCAACGGTAGTGATGAAGTTATTGATTTGACTTTTAGAATATTTTGTGAGCCAGGTATAGATAAAGCCTTGACCTTTTCTCCAACATATGGTATGTATGATGTTTCGGCGAACATCAATAATATCGAATTGCAGAAAATCTCTTTAGATAATAACTTTCAAATCGACACGAATGAATTGCAGGTTTATTTGAATGATGCGCAATTGAAATTGATTTTTATTTGTTCTCCAAATAATCCAAGCGGAAATTTAATAGCAGCAAAAGCTATTCAATTCGTTTTAGAAAACTTTAAAGGCATCGTTTTTATTGATGAAGCATATATTGATTTTAGTGAAACGGAATCCTGGGCTAAAGCATTAAAAAGATATCCCAATTTAATCGTCAGTCAAACTTTTAGCAAAGCCTACGGATTAGCTGCGGCCAGAGTTGGAACTGCTTACGCAAACCAGGAAATAATCAACTTGTTTAATAAAGTTAAACCGCCTTATAATGTGAGTCAGCTAAGTCAGGCAGCGGCGATGAAAGCATTGGATGATACGACGATTTTTGAGAGCCAGAAACAAATCATTTTAAGTGAAAAAAAGCAACTGATTAAATCTTTGGAAAAGTTAAGCGTAATAAAAAAGATATATCCTTCCGATGCCAATTTTGTGTTAGTAGAAGTGGCGGATGCAAATAAAATATACGCTGACTTGGTGCAGCAAAAAGTAGTAACCAGAAACAGAAGTCGTTTGATTGAAAACTGTATTAGAATTACCGTTGGAAGTCCTGCTGAAAATAAATTGCTGGTTGAAGTATTGAAAAATAGTAGTAACTGTTTAATTGGGCGTAAATTGGATCGAAGACTGAAGCGGGAAGACCGAAGTTTCCCGCAAACGTAATTCCACATCTGCTTTGCGATAGAGGGAAACTTCGGTCTGAAAGCATTTACAATTGAGTAATTAAAAAAATCAGGTAACTGTTCAGTGACTCTATTGATGCGTTCGGGTTGGATGTTACAGGCTTAAAGTCATTTAATTCAGGCGTTCATAAAAGCCAGCTGAATAGTTAAAAAAAATTAGAACAATGAAAAAAGTATTATTCATAGACAGAGATGGAACCTTGGTTGTTGAACCTCCGGGGGACTGCCAATTGGACAGTTTAGAAAAATTAGAATTTTATCCAAGCGTATTTCAAGGCTTGTCAAAAATTGCAAAAGAGTTAGATTATGAGTTGGTGATGGTAACCAATCAGGATGGTTTAGGAACCGATTCTTTCCCGGAAGAGACTTTTTGGCCGGCTCACAATAAAATGATTCAAGCTTTTAAAAATGAAGGTATCATCTTTTCAGAAATTTTAATTGACAAAAGTTTTCCTTCAGAAAATGCAGTTACCCGAAAGCCAGGAACGGGACTGCTAAGCCAATACATGTATGGCGATTATGACTTGGCAAATTCCTTTGTCATTGGCGATAGAGCGACTGACATTGAGTTGGCTAAAAACCTAAAAAGTAAAAGTATTTTTATTGGGGCAGATAATAAAAATGCCAATTTAAATGCCACTAGTTGGGAGGAGATTTATTCATTCCTGAAAGAAATGCCTCGAAAGGGAACAGTCCGCAGAACAACAAATGAAACCAATATCATTATAGAAGTAAATTTAGATGGATCTGGTCAAAGTACAATTGCCACCGGGATTGGTTTCTTTGATCATATGCTCGAACAAGTTGCTAAACACGGGAATATGGATTTGAATATTTCTGTGATAGGCGATTTGGATATTGATGAGCATCATACCATCGAAGATGTTGCCCTGGCTTTAGGAGAAGCCTTTTTGAAAGCTTTAGGTGCTAAAAAAGCCATTGAACGATATGGTTTTTTATTGCCAATGGATGATTGCCTGGCTCAGGTCGCCATAGATTTTGGTGGGCGTCCCTGGTTGGTTTGGGAAACGGAATTTAAAAGAGAAATGATTGGTGAAATGCCTACAGAAATGTTCTTCCACTTTTTTAAATCCTTTAGTGATACCGCAAAATGCAATCTGAATATCAAAGCAGAAGGAGAGAATGAACACCACAAAATTGAAGCGATTTTTAAAGCTTTTGCAAAAGCAATAAAAATGGCTAAGTCAAAAACTGAAATCTATCAAATCCCAAGCACCAAAGGAAGCTTATGATCGCTATAATAAAATACAACGCAGGCAACACCTGTTCCGTGAAAAATGCCCTTACGAAATTAGGCTATGATTGTATCATTACTGATAGACCCGATGACATATTAAAGGCTGAAAAAGTTATTTTTCCCGGTGTAGGTGAAGCGGCGTCGGCGATGAAACACTTAAAAGAGAAAGGGCTGGATAAAATAATTTCATCATTGACACAACCTTTACTAGGTATTTGTTTAGGCCAACAATTGATGTGTAAGTACAGTGAAGAAGGAAACACCATTTGTCTTGGGATTTTTGACGCAAAGGTGAAATTGTTCCCATCCCAAAATATTGTACCTCACATGGGATGGAATAATTTTACGAAAGTAAAAGGCGCTTTGATGAATAATATTAACATCCACGACGATGTCTATTTTGTGCATAGCTATTATGTAGAATTAAATAAATACACGATTGCCGTTTGTGATTATATACTGCCATTTACTGCGGTCATGCAAAAAGATAATTTTTACACAACTCAGTTTCACCCGGAAAAATCTGCTGGAATTGGGGAGCAAATATTACTAAACTTTTTAAGATTATGAAAATCATACCAGCCCTAGATATCATAGATGGGAAATGTGTTCGATTAACTAAAGGTGATTACAACACCAAAAAAATATACAATGAAAATCCATTGGAAGTAGCCAAAGCCTTTGAAGATAGTGGCATTGAATTTTTGCACGTCGTAGATTTGGATGGAGCGATGGCACAAAAGATTATCAATTACAAAGTGTTAGAAAAAATCACTTCCAATACGCACCTCAAAATAGACTTTGGTGGAGGATTGAAATCCAATGCTGATTTGAAAATTGCGTTTGAATGTGGTGCCAATCAAATCACAGGAGGAAGTGTAGCGGTTAAAAATCCTGACTTGTTTTTAGAATGGTTGGCCATCTATGGCCCAGATAAAATCATTTTAGGAGCTGATTGTAAGGAACGACAAATTGCAACGAACGCTTGGTTAGAGACATCCGAAGTGGATGTAGTTGATTTTATTAGCGCTTACAATAATAAAGGAATCAGCTATGTGATTTGTACTGATGTGGCTAAAGACGGAATGCTGGAAGGTCCTTCCAATCAGCTGTATAAAGAAGTTTTGGCAGTCACATCAATTAACTTAATTGCAAGTGGTGGAGTTACCTCGATCAAGGATTTAGAAAACTTAAAAAATCTTGGTTGTGCAGGCGCTATCGTTGGAAAAGCAATTTATGAAGGACGAATTTCATTAAAAGAATTGAGGGCATTTTGATGGGCTAAGTAATTAGCTAATGGCTTTCCCTTTAACGCGTTTTGCTTCGCAATTAAGAGAAGCCAACAGCCAATAGCTATTCCAAAACTATAAAACACATGAAAAAAATATGTTAAAAAAAAGAATAATACCCTGCCTCGATATTAAAAATGGACGAACCGTTAAAGGAGTCAATTTTTTAGCTATCAAAGATGCTGGAGACCCAATCTTATTAGCGAAAAAATACGTGGAAGAAGGGGCTGATGAATTAGTCTTTCTGGACATTACTGCTACCATTGAAAAACGCGAAACGATCCTTCAACTAGTCAGAAGAGTGGCCGCTGAAATAAACATTCCTTTTACCGTAGGTGGTGGAATTAATAGTTTGGAAGATGTCTCCAGGCTAATTAATGCAGGAGCCGATAAAGTCAGCATTAATTCTGCAGCAGTTAAAAATCCAACTTTAATTACCAAAATTTCAAAAGAATTTGGCAGCCAATGTGTAGTCGTTGCCATTGATACAAAACTTGAAGGAAATGAATGGACGGTGTTTGTAAATGGAGGTCAAATACCTACGCAACTAAGGACAGTAAATTGGGCGAAGGAACTGGAGGAGTTAGGAGCCGGTGAAATTTTATTAACCTCTATGAACAATGATGGCACCAAAGAAGGATTCGCCATAGACATTACAAGCCAGGTAAGTACGGCTATTAATATTCCGGTAATTGCATCTGGCGGAGCAGGGAGAAAAGAAGATTTTAAAGAGGTGTTTGAAAAAACATCTGCCACAGGAGGCTTGGCAGCAAGTATTTTTCACTTTGGTGAAATATCAATACCGACATTAAAACAATATTTAAAAAAACAAAAAATAGCAATAAGATGAACATAGATTTCGAAAAGGGAAATGGTTTAATCCCAATAATTATTCAAAACAATAATACGCTGCAAGTACTAATGTTGGGCTACATGAATCAGGAAGCTTACCTTAAAACTAAAACAGAAAACAGGGTCACTTTTTTTAGCAGAAGCAAAAATAGATTGTGGACGAAAGGCGAAGAAAGTGGGAATTTTCTACTTGTCAAAAAAATGCAATTCGATTGTGATATTGACACACTGCTGATTAAGGTGGAACCCACAGGTCCGACTTGCCACAAAGGAACTACCTCTTGTTTCGCTGAAGAAACGCCAAAAGGGTTTTTATATGAACTGGAGCAAACGATCGGGAAGAAAATTGACCAGAATGAAGCGGATTCTTACACCAATCAACTATTTAAAAGGGGAATTAATAAAGTAGTCCAAAAAGTGGGAGAGGAAGCTGTAGAATTAGTTATCGAGGCTAAAGATGATAATATTGAACTATTTATAAATGAAGCTGCCGATTTGATGTATCACTATCTTATTTTATTAAAAGCTAAGGGAGTGGCCTTAATTGACATAGAGCAGGTTCTAAAAGGAAGGGTAAAAGAAAATAACTAGCTGTTAAAGGCCTTGAAAAGATGAATCGTGATAAATCCCCCAAAACATTAACATATCTACCATCACCTTGGCAAGATATTTGTTTTTAATTCTATAAGTGTTTTCCCCCACATCACTATCATTTAATTTTTCCCATTAGAATATATCACTGTGCCAGCAAGAGACGTCTCTATTGGCAACCAGATTGCTATTGTCCGGTCCTAACCAGCCAGACAAGATCAACCTGTTTATTAAGATTTTGTAACTGTTCAGTTACTTTACTATTAGCTGTTGGCTTTTAGCTGTTAGCTTCCCTCAATCGCGAGTAAATCGCGTTATAAGGAAGCTAACAGCCAACAGCTAAAAGCCAACAGCTGAATAGTTACAAGATTTTCAAAAATCGAAAGGGTTTTCTGAGTGCAATTGTCATCAGTTAAGTACTCGGTTGTTGAAGATCTGTGTGGAATTTATTGAATGAGGTTGATGGTTCAATCTCGATGAATCCCCCAAAACTATAACAATCATGAAGAGCATAACACTAAATTTATTAAACCTTGATCTGTGGAAAAACATGGATCAGTCGGGCAAAAACAAGTTGCTTGCCATTGCCATGGTAAGCCCTTTGATCTTTTTCTTTATTCTCCTGGACTGGGATATCAGTATCCTGATATTTATACTCTTAAGTTTTGCCGCAGCAATGACCGGTTTTATTTTTGCCAAAACGAAGTACGGGAAATCGCTGATATCAAAAGATGAGGAAATGTATTTTAAAATGATCGCAGATACTTCTGACGATATCGTTTTTATTCATCGGGTGAGAGATAAGACGAATGTTTACATCACACCATCTGTTGAAAATGTTTTGGGATATGCACCTAGCAGGGTCGTCAATCGGCAAAGCGCATTTCTAGTACATCCTGAAGACCGCAAAAAAATGACCAAGCTCATTGCATTCAAATCTTTGCGTCAGGAAACCGTTTTGAAAACCAAGCTCAGAATTCAGGAAAAAGGTAAAGAATACAGATGGATGGAACTGCAGGTTTCACCAATTGCAACGGACGATGGTGAAATTGAATATGCAGTACTGAAATTCAAAGATGTCAGTTCTCAAAAAGAAATGGAAAAAGTGTCCAGAATGTTTGCTGAAGAGCTGATGCGCAAAGAACCCAATTTACAAGCGGAGAATCAGGTCTCAGAACAATTAGTGAGCTTGATGACTTCGCACGAACTCAAAGAACCGCTTCGGACGATAACGAGTTACATTCAGTTTATTGAACAAAAGTACAGCGACGATCTGGATAAAGAAGGGCAGGAGTGTTTGCACTTCGTACACGATGCTGCGACAAGAATGCAACATATGATTGGCGATATTACCGACTTTTTCAAAATGGGTGGCGACCAAATGGTTTTGAAAAGGGTAGATACCCAAAAGATGATGGCCGGCGTCATTCGCATGCTTGGCACTAAAATAAAAGATAAAAATGCTTCTGTGATTGTTGGGATGCTACCAACGGTGATTGCCGATCCCCGACAACTTCAACATCTTTTTCAAAATCTGTTGGACAACGCACTGAAATACAGCAGAGGTAAAACAGAAATATGGGTTGCCTGTAAAAAGAAAACAAGTCATTGGGAATTTGAAATTCGTGATAATGGTATCGGAATTTCTAAAGACTATCAGGATACGGTATTCAAAATATTCCGAAGATTACATACCGTAGATCAATATAATGGAACCGGAGTGGGTTTGACCATTTGCCAAAAGGTAATTGATAATCACAACGGAAACCTGTGGCTAAAGTCAGATGGTCCGAATAAAGGCACAAGTTTTTTCTTTACGATTCCTTTTGAACCTGCTATGAACGGTTTTATAGGGAGAAAACAGTAGACAAGTAGGCATCTAGGAAAAAAATCCCGCCGACCAGGGCTTCCACTTATGCGGAATCAAAGTATGCGCTTCAGTGGCAGCCGTTTTTTTCTTAAAGAAAAGAAGACCAAACTGATAGAGGTCAATGCTATGTGAAACCTGTTCATGTTGACGAATTTCGTTCCAGGCTTCGGTCATACCTTCAGACCAATAGATGTCGTCAAAAATAAAAATAGTTTCTTCGCTTGCTTTGGGGAGACAAAGCTGGAAGTAATCAACAGTTGGTTGTTTTTGGTGATTGCCATCAAAAAATACGAGGTCAAGTTGAGGGAGCTGGTTGATGGTTGCTTGCAAGGTGTGTTCGAACTGCCCCAATACCAGTTCAATGTTGTTAAGTTCCAGCTTCTGGAAATTTCGTTTAGCAATAGCGGCAACATGTGGATTTCCTTCTAAGGTATAAACTTTGGAAGAAGTGGGGCGAGCAGACGCGAGATAGGTCGTGGCCAAACCAAGAGAAGTTCCCAACTCAACTATCGTTGTCGATTTGTAGTGGCTCACCGTTTTGAATAACAATTCACAAAACGGTTTGCTGGTCAGTGCAGAATCGGCAATATCTTTCAACGGTTTTTCAGCTTTATTTCCCGTAAGGGAACCCGCTCCAAAGTCAGTAATCTGCACCTTACTACTATCCGCCAGCATTTGCTTTCTAAGCCGCTCTATCTTCTCAAAGATGTAATATTGGCGCTCATCCTCAAATAGATTTTCCACAAAGTCAAACACCAAAGGAGAATGCACCTGATACCTTGTTTTGGATCGGAGATAGTAGCTGATAACAGACTTGAACTGGTGAATGCGTGACAAATTATTTTTTGGCAAAATTAAGAGGTTTTTTGGCTTCTCAAAATTGTTTGAGCCTTTTTGCCGATCTTTAGTTACGAATGTGTGGCCCCTTCGTCTTATTAGCTGTGAGATCGCCTCGCTGCCAGCCGCGGCGTTCTGACAACGCAGTGGTCACTAAAGAGCAATTTTTAACTAACAGCATCGTTATCCAATAAATTATACGAACACACCAATCTATGATCCATATGAAACGAGCCACCATTTTCTACTTGCTTTTTGTCTTTGCAACAACTTTGACAGCTCAGTCATACCGAACCTCCGCAGGATTGAGGTTTAATTCAGATAAGGCGCTTGGTATTACTATTCAGCAAAAATTGTATGACAATTACACCTTGGAAGGAATGTTACTCAGCAATACTAATAATGGAAGCATATCTACTGCGCTTTTGTTGGAGCAACACCAAAAGTTCCTTTTCAAGAATTTTAATATTTACTTTGGAGTGGGTTTGCACAAAACCTGGTTGGATAAAGATGAAATAAAGGAGGATGAAAAAGGTGGTTCAGGACCTGCGGGCATCGTCGGAATAGAAGCTTCCTTGGGCCGATTTAATATCTCCTGGGATGTACAGCCAAATGCAAATGTTTGGGGGGGTGATCGATTCTTTGATATGAATTCTGGTTTTTCGATCCGCTACATTATTGTGAAAAAAAAGAAGAAGAAGATTAATTGGAAATTTTGGGAAAAATGGGGAGGAAAGAAAAAGAAGAAAGAGGATAGGAAATGGTGGCAGCGGAAGGATTGAATTTTTGATTTTGATTCGAAACACCCTTGACTCAAGATTCCCTAAGTTACTTACCATCCACCAAATAAAGATCAACCGGCAGCTCAACATCCCGCTTATCCCTCAACCTCAAACCAAGCCCGATCCCAACAGAAGTATCCCAATCTGGCAACACTTTAAAATCAGGACGCACCTGCAACGTCAAATCGTCATTGACATTAAAGTTCATCAGATGCGCATCAACATAGGCATCCACTCCAGTCAAAATATAAGCAAACGCCACACCTATATAAGACAACTCTTTCCATTTGCGGTGTTGATTTCTCAAACTTCGGATAGAATTTTCATCCAGTGATTCCCGAACGACGACCTTGTCAGCAGTGACTTGCGTAAACTCGTCTATGGTACAAGGGTCTCCGTCTAGTCGGTCTTCCAACGCTTTTTGAAAGCGCCTTTGCTGACCGGTGTTGAAAATAACGCCATAAACCAATCCACCAACTGCCCCATAAACAATCGGCAGTTTCCAGTATTTTTTATTGTAGATTTGACCTGTCCCGGGGAAGACAGCGGTGAGTAAAACAGCTTTTTTAGGATTGGGATAATCTTTCTTAAAATTGAAAAGATCCTTAATGCCGTCTCTGACCTTGCGCTTCTTTTTCTTCTTACCAGCCAGCATGCCGTTTAACTTTAGACTATCCGGAAGGTTTAAAGTGTCTGGTAAGGTCACTTGACTTAAACTATCAGACTTGCTGTTTAAGCGAAGTGGATTTTGAGCCGTCAGAAGTTGACAACTAAACAGGATGAATAGGAAATAAATTACGCGCATTATAAATATAAGAACGGCCTTTCGGCCATCTTGTTTTACAAAGACTCATTTTCGAGTATATCTAACAATCGATTTAAATCCTTGTCATTTCCAAAGTTGATCACAATTTGACCTTTACCAGAAGATTTACGCTTCAACTGAACCTTTGCTTCCAGTAAATTGCAGAGGGCATCTTCAACTCGTCTGTATTCGTCGGGAAGTTGTCCGGCAGCTTTAGATCCTGCAGCTTTACGTGGCGTGGTGTAGCTCTTACACAATTCCTCAGTAGCTCTTACGGATAGTTTATTATTGACCACCTTTTTGAATAAATCGAGTTGCAATGAAATTTCAGAAATACCAGCCAATGCACGTGCATGCCCCATCGTGATGGTTCTGTCTTTTACAGAATTTTGTATTTGAGGGGCCAATTTTAAGAGACGCAGATAATTGGTGACAGAGGTTCTGTTTTTGGAAACGCGTTTTGAAAGTTGTTCGTGTGTAAGTGAACACTCGTCGATCAGTCGCTGGTAAGTGAATGCAACTTCCATCGCGTTCAGGTCGGCTCTTTGAATATTTTCAACCAAGGCCATCTCCAGCATTTCCTGATCGTTGGCGATTCGGATATAGGCGGGTACTTCAGTCAGTCCGGCTAGTTTGGAAGCGCGTAAACGACGTTCCCCACTAATAAGCTGATAAGCATTTTGGGACATCCTTCTAACCGTAATCGGCTGAATTAAACCATGTACTTTGATAGACTCGGTCAACTCATTCAATTCGGTTTCCATGAATTGCTTACGTGGTTGCCATGGATTTACTTCAACCATATCAGTGGCAATCATGGCCACGTTATTGGACAATTCCTTTACCACCTCTTCTGTTTCAACTGGTCCGGGGTTTGGATTAGCGTCCATATTGGATAGCAAGGCGGCGATGCCTTTGCCTAATGCTCGTTTTTTTATTTTCTTCTTGGCCATTTAACTAAATATTAGAAATTGTATGGGTTTTTGTTTTGTAGGAACTTTATCTGCTAGCTACTCTTTCAAACGCTTCTTAACCAACGTTCTTTTTCTTATCGTCATTAGGAGATTTCACTAATCGCAAATTGTCTTCATTGTTTTGCAAAAACTCTCTTGCAAGGTTTAGGAAGTTTACCGTTCCGGTACTGGTGGCATCGTAAAGTACAACAGGTACATGCATGTTGGGTGCTTCACTTAGTTTTGAATTACGGTGTATGATGGTTTCAAAAACCTGATCTTTGAAATACTTTCGAACTTCAGTAACCACTTCATTTGCTAAACGCAATCTACGGTCATACATAGAAAGCAAAATTCCTTCGACTTCCAACTCAGGATTCAATTGTTTTTTGATCTGACCGATGGTGTTCATCAGTTTACCCAAGCCTTCCAGTGCAAAGAATTCACATTGTACCGGGATGATAACCGAGTCTGCGGCAGTTAGAGCGTTGACCGTTACCAGGCCAAGAGAAGGCAGGCAATCTATGAAAATATAATCATAGTCATCTTTGATCGGTTCGATCATAGCGGTCATTACATTTTCACGGCTCCAGCGATTAACCAATTCAATTTCAGCACCAACCAGGTTGATGTGAGAGGGCAGTAGGAATAAGTTTGGCGTTTCCGTTTCGAGAATGGCGTCCTTTGCAGGCACATCATTGATCAGGCAATCGTAGGTACTTAATTCAATATCTTCCTGCGTGAAACCTACACCAGAGGAGGCATTGGCTTGTGGATCTGCATCTATCAACAAAACTTTCTTTTCTAAAATACCAAGGCAGGCGGCTAAGTTAATGGCTGTTGTTGTTTTTCCAACACCTCCTTTTTGATTTGCTAAAGCTATTACTTTTCCCATCTTAATTGTTTCTACGGATTGTCGGTCAGCCTAAACTTGCACCTCTTCCGCTCGGATGAATAAATCTAAGTACTCATAATACGAAATACTTAGCGAAGTTTTTTAAAACCTTTATTGTAACTGTTCAGCAGTACCTGTTTTAAGACCGAAGACCGAAGACGGAAGACCGAAGTTTCCCTCTAACGTAGGTCCGGAATCGTTTTACGTCAAGCTGAACAGTTAACTTCTATTTAAAAACCGATAGACGCTCCTATATCTAATAAATGTAATTTTTTGCCCTTATCGGAAAAGGCTTTTTCTGCTGCTTGCTGATCTATTTTAATTAAGTCAAAGGTATCATAATGACATCCTACAATTTGATTGCATGCTATAAAGTCACTGGCCAGAACTGCTTCCTGAATGTCCATTGTAAAAGTATCTCCAATACATAAAATGGCAAAATCCAGTTTTGGACAAGTCATCGGAATAAGTTTCATGTCCATGGTCAATGCCGTGTCGCCAGAAAAATAAAAACATTTGTCTCCAATTTCCACGACAAAACCGCCAGGATTCCCGGCATAGCTTCCATCAGGAAAAGAACTCGAGTGAATAGCATTGACATATTTTACGGATCCCCAGTCAAATCTCCATTTGCCACCATGGTTCATTGGATGTCCTTTGATACCTTTAGCTCCAAACCAACTTACAATTTCATAATTCGAAATAATTGCCGCACCAGTACGCTTAGCAATGGCCTCCGCATCGTGGATGTGATCCTGATGCCCATGTGAAATTAGGATAAAGTCGGCCGTTATTTCTTCCATGTTTATGGAAGAGGCAGCTTGGTTTAAGCTGATAAACGGGTCGAATAATAACGAAATGCCGTTTACTTCCACCTGAAAAGTGGAATGTCCGTAGTATCTCAAAGTCATGGTATGCTTAAATTTTTTTGGATTCCAAAGATAGCAGAATTCAGTAAAATAGTTTGATATTTACACGCTTTTAAATCTTCCTTCTCAACTTTATTTTACTTTACGGGAAGATTCTTAAACATTTGACGCCGCAAAGCATTAAATATACAGAGACTATTGGAATTCAACGGCTATTTTTGCAGCTGCTTTCCAGAAAGTAAACACTATTATCTCGCATAAAAGACATATATGATTACCATTATTTCGGGAACGAACAGAAAAAACAGCAAAACCAGAGAGGTCGCAAATCATTACCATGCATTGTTTAAAGAACTTGCAGAAGAGGAAGTTAAGTTTCTAAGTCTGGAGGACCTCCCCCCGGATATATTGAATGAAAATATGTACGCCGAAGCCGGACAGTCAAAGGCACTTGCTAAAATACAAGATGATTGCATTTTGCCCGCCAATAAATACTTCATTGTTAGCCCGGAATACAATGGCAGTTTTCCCGGTATGCTAAAATTATTTTTGGACGCCATTTCCATTCGCCAATACAAAGAAACGTTCAATGGCAAAAAGGCCGGACTGGCCGGCGTTTCTTCCGGACGTGCAGGTAACTTACGTGGTCTTGATCATTTGACAGGAGTCCTGCATCACGTAGGAACTGATGTTATGCCGCTCAAATTACCCTTATCTGAAATAGGTGGTTTGACAAAAGATGGAAAAATTGTAGATGAAGAAACGAAAGACACTATTCGTGCGCAGGTAGAGGCGTTTTTGAAATACTAAACGCGTGTGAAAGATAGCAGGCCTATTCAAAATTCCTTAGTCAGTCCACTCCGCCACAAAAACATTCGTATCACGAGTTCCACCATTATTTCGATTAGACGAAAACGCCAGTTTAGTACCATCCGGTGAAAACATCGGGAAGGCATCAAAGGCATTGTCATAAGTAACCTGTCTCAAACCAGTGCCATCCACATTGATGGAAAAGATATTGAACTGACGGCCACTCTTGCTGTGGTGGTTGGTTGAAAACACAATGCTTTTACCAGATGGATGAAAAAATGGCGCCCAGTTGGCACCTCCCAATTTGGTCACCTGCTTCATATTGGATCCATCCACATCACAAACAAACAATTCCATCGCAGTTGGTTGTACCACATTTTCTTTTAGCAATTCCTTGTAGGATTTAATTTCTTCAGGCGTCTTCGGACGAGAAGCACGGAACAACAATTGCTTGCTATCCGGTGAGAAAAAAGCACCACCATCATAACCCAATTCATTGGTCACTTGCTTTATGTTGCTACCATCAATATCCATGGTGTACAATTCTAAATCACCGGATCGGGTAGAAGTAAAGACAATCTTTTTGCCATCAGGCGAAACAGTAGGCTCGGCGTCATATCCTTCTTCGCTGGTAAATTGCTTCAGGATTTTTCCGTTAAGGTCAGCCAAATAAATATCAAAACCTGGGAAGATTCCCCAAACGTATTTGCCATTCTTAGATCGGGGAGCTGTTGGACAGGCCGCATCTTTGTTGTGCGTGGATGCGTAGATAATCGTTTTGTCACCCGGCATGAAATAAGAGCAGGTAGTTCGTCCCTGACCAGTACTGATCATCGGTGGCTTCTTTTCAGAACCATCCGCTGCCATATAAAAAATCTGGTCGCACTTAGCGCCCCATTCTTTATTGGTTGCCTGAAAAACCAGTTTGGAATTATCAAAACTCCAGTAAGCTTCCGCATTGTCACCACCAAAGGTAAGTTGTGTTAACTTTTTAAAATTCTGTTCACCATCGTAAATGAGGTCCGTCATTTTCGGGCCATCTTCTGCAGCATGTGCATGTGGGTTGGAGCCATGGTCGTGTCCGGAATGATCGTGTCCTTCCTTTCCGTGTCCATGCTCACCTTCAGCGTGTGCGTGACCATCATGTGCATTTGGAGCCTGGTGCTTGATGCCCTTATCGCTGTTGCAAGACATGAAGCATAAGAAAACGACCAAGAAAGAAATTAAAGAAATACCTTTAGTATTGTTCATATTTTTAGATTTTGCGCTAAAGTAAAGTATTTTGCGGAAAATTAAGTAAGATGAATGTCAACATTAAAAGCTGGGTTATTATTATGTTCACCTGTTTGTTGTTTGGCTGCGGCAATGAGGAGGAAGATAAGTCACATCTGAAGGTATTTCATTACAATCAACCCAATGCAGTTACCTCACTTGATCCTGCATTTGCCAGAAGCCAAAACAACATTTGGGCGATAGACCATCTATACAACTCGCTGGTACAATTAGATGATACACTGAACGTGCGACCCTGCCTGGCCAAAAGCTGGGACCTGAGTGCGGATGGATTGGAATATACCTTTCACCTAAGAGACGATGTTTACTTTCACGATGATGAAGCTTTCGCAAATGGAAAAGGCAGAAAGATGATTGC
>Ga0209187_1000658_pt1 | contig 53710 bp, 45 predicted proteins | sample BantaG_FD_187430 | JGI IMG/M metagenome (GOLD analysis project Ga0209187, IMG submission 187430) | Marine algal microbial communities from Bantry Bay, Ireland - BantryBay_4 metaG (SPAdes) (version 2) | ecosystem: Host-associated > Algae > Red algae > Unclassified | place: Bantry Bay, Ireland...
TCAGTTGTTTCAGAGCATCCCGATGATATCGGGAGGGTCGGAATTTGAGTTTGAAACGATAAAGAAGAAGGGTGATTAGCTCAGTTGTTTCAGAGCATCCCGATGATATCGGGAGGGTCGGAATTTGAGTTTTAGAAAGATAAAGAAGAAGGGTGATTAGCTCAGTTGTTTCAGAGCATCCCGATGATATCGGGAGGGTCGGAATTTGAGTTTGAAACGATAAAGAAGAAGGGTGATTAGCTCAGTTGGTTCAGAGCACCTGGTTTACACCCAGGGGGTCGGGAGTTCGAGTCTCTCATCGCCCACTATAAGAAGCCTCCATTAATGGAGGCTTTTTTTATGCCATAAATTGTGACAAATCAACAACGTTCATGACATACAAAGTATACATATTGTATTCCGCAGAGATGGATCGGTATTATGTCGGCTACGCAAGTAATATAGAAGATAGGATGCAGAAGCACCTTAGCAATCATAACGGATATACTTCCAAGGCAAAAGATTGGGTTATAGTGTACAAAGAAAATTTTGACACAAAAGCTGAAGCGTATAAAAGAGAGCGACAAATTAAGTCATGGAAATCCAGAAAGAAAATAGAGGAGTTGGTAGGGTAGAGCGTTCTGAAAACATCAAGATAAGAGTGCTATACAAACATTTTAATATTACATAATCGATTAGAATGTGGTGATTCTGTTAATGAAAAATACATGGCGACTGCAATTAAGGTTACTACTTTGCCTACTGGATAGTGAATTCATAAAAAAAGCCAGCTTTAACAAGCTGGCTCAAGCAATATCTAAAAATCAGTTACTGGAGAGATATTCTCTCCAAATTGAAATATTTATTCCTTCTTGAAAATATGTGTTACTACCTCGTCTGCTATTTGAATATTAAATGCATACTTGCCAGGCTCAAGCTTAGATGTGTCGTAACTATAGTTCTTATAGATATGGCTAAGAGTATCTATTAACTTACCATTATTGTCATATACTCGGATTTCGTTTATTGGCGAAGCATTAGTAATGTAGATACCTTTTTTGTTTGAGATAAATTGAAAGTGTACATTTTCATCAGGTTTTAATTTTTTTGTACTTAGTACAGCTACTGTTTCAGGATTATGTATGTCATTGCCTAAGACATTAGACATGGCAAAGGTTGTGCTTGCGATCCATAGCAGGATCACTAAAGAGTAATTCTTCATGATAATGATTTTTTAGAAAATGATTAGATAATGTGTTCTTCTATATATATTCCATAATAATTGAAATCGTTGCAATGATTACTTAATATGTACAAAATTCATTCTCTTATTTTGTTTACTATTAATTTAGAAAATACAGAAAAGGTTAGGCAAAAATTGTAAAAAAATCAACAAGTTTTTATTTCTCTTTAACGAAATTACAACCTCTATTAAAGTGTCAGAAATTATTGAATAATTTGAATATCGTGATATTATTAGGTTCTATATTAGTAGCTAACTAAATGCACTAGAACAAACGTTTTAAGACAAAGAGAAAAATAAATCACAACATTCCCTTAAGCACCTCTAGCTCATCTTTAGTCAGATGGCGATACTCTCCGATTTTTAATTTGCCGAGGTGAATATTCATTATTCTTATTCTGTGTAGAGACTGGACTCTATAACCTAATGTCAGACACATCTTTCGGATCTGTCGATTGAGTCCCTGGGTAAGGGTGATGTGAAATGCCGTTTTAGATGTTTTTTTTAATTTAGCTTTCTTGGTTAGTTTGCCATGTATTCTGACACCTTTTCTCATGTTTTCTAAGAACTCTCCTGTGAGCGGTTTATCTACACTGACAATGTATTCTTTTTCGTGGTTGTTTTCTTGTCTGAGTATTTTATTGACGATGTCTCCATCATTTGTCATCAGAATGAGGCCAGTAGAATTTTTATCTAATCGACCGATTGGGAAGATTCGTTTAGGATAGTTGACATAATCTACGATGTTGTCTACTTCTTTTTTATCAGTCGTACATACAATACCGTCAGCTTTATTGACCATCATGTATATGGCGTCTTTGGCCTTCTTTTTTTTCTTCTTCTTGACGGCTTCGAAGTCTACTGTGACATCATCTGCATCACTGACTCGATTACCCTTTTTTGCTTCTTTGCCGTTTATATGTACACGACCTTGCTCTATATATTTGTCAGCTTCCCTACGAGAACAGTATCCTGTGGAGCTGATGTATTTATTGATGCTAATTTGTTCTGACATAGGAAGCGTAGATAATTGTTACAGTGCAAAGGTAGTGATTCTATGGTGGGTAATCAGCTCATTGATTAGTATAATAATCGTATCTATTCAGCATTTACATTTACGGTAAGCTTCTCATATATTTGTAATTACACTACTTTAAAAACTGCACAGTCATCTTAGCGATACGATCTTCTAACTTTTCACTTGTCATCTTTTCTCTTAGTCGATCTACCATGATAGGGAAAGCCAGAGGTGTCGGCTTATGAGGATATTGTATCACAAACTGTTGAGCTTGTATTCGCCTGAGTGCTTCTTTCATTCTGGCTTCTTCTAACTGGAAAGTCATTACTTCTTCGAATGTCTGTAAGTATAGTAGGTTATCAGATTCGTAATCTTTAAATACATCAAAGAGTAAGGAAGATGAAGCTTGCAAGTGTCTATTCTTTTTTGTCTTTCCTGGGAAGCCTTGGAATATAAGTCCTGATATGCGAGCGATATCTCTAAATTTTCGCCTAGCGAGCTCTGCGGCATTGATACTGGACTGGATATCTCTGGTCAGATTTTCTGGAGAGAAGAGTTCTTTTTTTATCCAGTAGTCGAGGTCTATTTTCTGATCACTTAATAGCTCAAAACCATAATCATTCATCGCTATGGAAAAGGAGATCGGCAATTCCTTGCTGATTCGCTGAGCTATGAGCGCTCCCATACCTTCGTGTACATATCTACCTTCGAATGGATACATCAGTAGGTGAAAACCATCCCTAGTCTGGAAATATTCTATAAGGAATTCTTTTTCTGACGGGAGTAGACTTTTCTTTTTTTGCAGTTCTAATAGGGGAGAGAGCTTGTTAAGTTCTTTCTCTCCTTTTCGGTCTTTTTCATATTGGTACAACTTAGACCTTAGAACGGCTGACATCTCAGTGCTGAGGGGCATCCTACCTCCTAAGTACGATGGTATCCGTTTGGTCTTTTTCTTGGTTCTTCGGACTAAGACTTGCATGTCTTTTATCATCACAAATTCTAATGGTCGACCTGCAAACCAAAAGCTATCACCGATATTAAGGTGACTGACGAACCACTCCTCCACAGAGCCTATACGCCCGCCCTTAAGATACTTGACTGTTAGCATGGCTTCACTTGTGATAGTTCCAATACTGAGTCGATGTCGCTGAGCGACTCTTCTGTTGGTTACTTTATATAGTCCGTCAATTATTTCTATTTTTTGAAATTCGTCGTAAGCTTTGAGTGATTGAGAGCCATGTACTAGAAAGCTGAGAATCTTTTCCCAGTCCTCTAGGTCCATACTTAGGTAGCAATGTGTCTTAAGGACTTCTGCGTATATATCATCTGGGTAGAAACCTTCTGATACTGCTAATGTCATCAGGTACTGAATAAGTACATCCCAACTGCGTATGTATGGAATACGTTTTTCTACATTTTTTATTTTTAATGCATCTCTAAGTGCAGCAGCTTCTATGAGTTCTAAGCTGTGAGTTGGAAGAAAGAATATCTTACTTATAGCTCCAGGCGAATGACCAGATCTACCAGCACGCTGCATAAACCTTGCGACGCTCTTAGGGCTTCCGATTTGTACAACTGTCTCCACTGGTCGGAAATCTACACCAAGATCTAAACTAGAAGTAGCGACTACCGCCTTAAGACTTCCGTCGTATAATCCATCTTCCACCCAAGATCTAATATCTCTAGAAATAGATCCATGGTGGAGAGCCATCACACCTGCAAGAGATGGATCGAGCTCTAATAACTTATGATACCATAACTCACTTTGAGCTCTGGTATTAGTAAATATAAGTGTGGTATTGCTCTTGTGTATAATGGGTATCAGTTTATCGGCTAATCTCAGACCTAAGTGTCCTGCCCAAGAATATTCTGATATATCATCTGGAAATATACTTTCTACTTCTGTTTTTTTCTTAACACTTGCAATAATTAGTTCCCGCCTATCGATGCTATGGCTGCCAAGGAGTACGTCTACCGCTTCGTCTATATTTCCGATGGTCGCTGATATACCCCAGACAAGCAAGTCGGGATTGAGCCCGACCATCTTGGATATGACCAGTTGGCATTGTACGCCTCGCTTGCTGCCCATTAGTTCATGCCACTCGTCTACAATTATACTCTTAAGAGAGCCATAGAATTTAGGATATATTTTTGTTGCGAGTATGACATGCAGACTTTCAGGAGTCGTAATCAGAATCTCTGGCGGATGGGTAAATTGCTTTTTTCTGGCTGTGGTCGTGGTGTCTCCACTTCTGACTGCTACTTGCCAGTCAAGGCCTAATCCTTCGATGGCTTTTTCTATAGATATTTTGATTTCTTTGGCTAATGCCCTAATGGGTGTCACCCATATGATGAGTGGTCCTTTTCTTGTCTTGGTGGCAGGTTTTCTGATGTGTTGCTGGGCAGCTCCGAGAAAGAGCGCATAGGTCTTACCGCTTCCAGTAGGAGCATTGACAATACCACATTTATTATTTTTGAAAGATCGCCATGTCTTTTTTTGGAATGGGAATGCCGTCCAACCCATAGAGTCAAACCACTCTTCGTATTTTTTTATGACGAGGTCTTTTGGCATAGGAAATTTAAAAGTAGAGAATAATAACAACTATTATAATCCAATGTTTTGACTAATTTACAATATCTGTGTATCCTTTATACTGAGACATATCCAAGTCAAAATAGAAAAGGTTGCAACCCACTTTAGGAATGCAGCGCTTTCATAAGGTATGTATGTTTATTTTAATTAGATCTATAACATTGTTATCGATCCTGCTTTAGTATCTTGAGTACCGTCGAGTATATCGAATACAATCTTATAAGTATATACACCTAGTTCTAATCGATTTCCATTTCTGGTGCTATCCCATCCTAAGTAACCATAGGTATCTCCATTTTCTAATGAGAATACATTGGTTCCCCATCTATCAAATATCTGAACGTTACTTATACCATTTAAACATTAGAATGTCGGAAATATTATAATAGAATTAGCCAATCTCTGCGTTAAAAATACTCTTCATAGCTACCGCTATGACTCAGCCCACCCACTTTCGTGGTTCGCTCATTTCGAGTATTGTCATACTCGATTCGTCTACGCCGAAATCATTCGTTCATGCCTAAATCTTAACAAATTCTATTTTATAATCTTAACCGACATCTTAAAATTTAAATGGTATTACTCCTAATACTGCCTCATTTAAACTGACAGAAAATTTTGATTCTTCATTTTGTAAATCTGGTGAGAATACTGATGATGCTATCACATCCTGTATTGTTGCTTACAATCGTCTCATATATGCCTGATGCATCTGCCGGTATAATACTATTTAAGATTAAGAATGTCCCGTATACTTTGCCCTAATTCTCCAATTTCTTCGTTAAAAATATCTACTTCTATTGTAGGCAGGCAGACTCGCGGTAGCTAAGGCTATCATTCAGCACACCCACTATCGTGGTTCACTTTTTTCGAGTATTAATATACTCGTTTCGTCTGCAACGAAATCATTCGCTCATGCCTTGAACTTGAAATATTAATTTCAAAATCTAATGGGACATCTTCAACCTTAAGCAGTATAATCATTAGAATTAATCTTACTGTCAATTTTCTTGGTACTGCATAGACAATCGTGTTTGGGAATACCATAACACCAAAGCATGACTTCTTTTATAAGAAGGCGTATAGATCCTGTAGAGTATTGATCTCACTTAACTTTTTGTCTTTTCTCCATCGTAATATTCTAGGAAATCTCAGTGCTACGCCTGACTTATGTCTCTTAGACTTAGCTATCCCTTCGAATGCTATCTCGAAAACTAACCCAGGAGTGACACTGCTTACAGGTCCGAATCTTTCTATTGTATTTTTTCTTACATACTTAGTGACTTCTAAAAACTCTGCATCGGTCAAGCCAGAGTATGCCTTAGCAAAGGGAACTAACTTGTCACCATCCTGCACTGCAAATGTAAAATCAGTATACAGATTAGCTCTCCTTCCATGACCTCTCTGTGCATATAACATGACAGCGTCTATTGTCATAGGATCCAGTTTCCACTTGTACCAATCTCCTTTTTTTCTCCCTGTTTTATATCCGCCTATGGTACTCTTAAGCATGAGACCCTCAGCATCATAATCACGAGCTGACTCCCGTAACTTCTCTAATTCTTCCCAGCTATCATATTGTAATATGGAGGAGAGCATCAGCGGCGTAACATCAGGCATCTGAGACATGAGTACTTCTAGCTTTTTTCTTCTTTCTTCTTGCGATAGAGAACGGATATCTATACGATCTACCTCCATGATATCGTAGACCATAATTTTTGCGGGTAGCTCTTTTTGCATTTTTTTAGAGACCTTTTTACGACCCAGTCTTTTCTGTAGATCATTGAATGATCCCATAGAGCCCTCAGGATAGACAAGTAACTCACCATCTATTACAAAATCGAACGGCAAGTCTACGAGCATGTCAAATTCTGGAAATTGCTCACTGATGATTTCTTCTCCTCGTGACCAGAGATAGACGTTTTTTCCACGCTTAATTAATTGACTCCTGATGCCATCCCACTTGTACTCTGCATACCAGTTCTCTACATCGCCCAGTTCGTGCAATTCTTTATCTATGGCATATGCTAGATAAAATGGATAGGGCTTAGACAAGTTCTGAGAAGGGTCATCTTCTATAAGTAGACTATGATAAGTAGTGGTCGACGGATCCCAGTTACCCATTAACTTGTGTGCAACGACGGAGGCTTCCATATCTAAATGTTGGGATAGGGCTTTCACGATAGTTTTCTGAGATACGCCCATTCTAAATCCTCCAGTCAGCAACTTATTAAATAAGAATCGCTCCTCTGATTGTAATGATCGCCATGACTGTAGAATGATTTCTTTCTTTTCGTCGTCGTCCTTTTCTTTTAGTGTTTTGATAAGACCTATCCACTCTGTGAGTGTTCTGTCCTCAGCAGTTTCACTATTATAAGATTTAGGAATTACGTTAGCGATGGTTTCTGCTAAGTCACCGACTATGTGGTAGGTCTCTTCGAATAACCACAGAGGTATATTAGCATATTCTGCAGCCCATACTCTGAGCTGTGTCGTTGTTACTCCACGCTTAGGTCTCTTATGCGAGAAGATTGCGATGGTCCATACGATATCTTCGGGAGGCGCTGATTCAAAATACTTGACGATTGCACGAATCTTTTTGTTAGAGCTATTAGTAGATTCTATTTCTTGGAATAGTTGGAGAAATTTCTGCATATTATTTTATTATGCAGGTTCTAAGGTTTCTCCTTCATACGCTGTCTCTACCGTCTGAGACGTTATGCCTTGTTCTTGTAGCCACTTGGAATATATATCAGTATACCCATGAGTGACGTATACTGTATGTGCTCCACTCCATTTCACTGATTGGTTCAGTCCTTTCCAGTCTGCATGATCTGATAGAACGAATCCCTTATCCGCATTACGACGTCTACGTGCTCCTCTCAGCCCCATCCATCCTGATGCCATAGCAAGCGAGTGATTTTTTATTTTTTTGGACCAAGCAGAATCTGCTGCTCCAGGTGGACATACGATGAGAGATCGATTGATGTCTTCTTTTGATTGATCAGATAACAACTCTGTATCTTTAAGTTGCACACCAGAAGCAAGAATTGCATTATTGACATTTTGCACAGCGCCATGTGTATATACTGGTCCGATTGTATGATCCACATTATGTATGACTCTCTGAGCTTTCCCGAGTGAGTAAGCAGTGATGATGCTGGGGATATCCTGAGCTGCATTATCTGCCCACCATTGATTTATATCATGGAATATTTTCTCTTGTGGTTCCCACTGGAATACAGGAATTCCGAATGTGGATTCTGTCACATAGTAATCGCAACTTACAGGAACGAACGGTGTAGAAATATTATCGTCCATTAGCTTGTAGTCACCAGATATCACCCAGACTTCTTTACTATCAGAGACTCTTATCTGTGCAGACCCTACGACATGACCTGCGGGGTGGAAAGAAAATTCGATGCCGTTTATAATAACTTTTTCTTCGTATGCGACGCCTTGCACTGAGATATCTCCTAAGCGTAGTTTTAATATATTGACAGAAAGATTTTGGCATAGATAATGCTTGCTGCCTCTTCTTGCATGGTCAGAATGTCCATGAGTGATAATTGCCTTATCGACAGGCATCCATGGGTCTATGTATACACTGGCAGCTGGACAGTATATGCCTTCCTTTGTAAATTGTATGAGCTTGCCCAGATGCTTAAGATTTATTTAGTTATAAATGAAATTTGCGTAAAGTTGAAATTCAGGAATGTAAGCCTTAAATGTCGTATTGTCCATAATTCTTCTCATCGTATAATAACCTGCCATCTTGCCTATGGGAGTGGAAAGCGGACACCAAGAGGAATAATTATGCAGCCCACCAGGTTTAATGAATGGTTGCTTGCCTATAACGCCGGAACCTTCCACTTCTTTAACTTCTAAGTTAGCATCTTTTATACGCCAATATCTACGTAATAGTTGCACCTCGAAAGAACTGTTGTTCTCTATCTCTACGACATACGAAAATGCAAAATAATGATTGAGCGGTCTGGAAGAAGCCTCCTCATAATAAGATCCTATTCTTATAGTGATGCCTTCTGTTGTTTTAGTCTCTACTGTCATCTCTTCTTAATAATTTCTCTTCTATCAATTTTTCTGCATTCCTTAAGGTATCTTCTAATTTGTCATTTAACAAAACTTCATCAAAGCTGTTTACAAAAAGCATTTCTTTTTTAATGCGTGTGATTCTTTTTTTGAAACTTTTAGGTGTTTCTGTATTTCTATTAGTCAGTCTTTGCACGAGCTCTCTGAATGACGGAGGCTTCACAAATATTACAAGACACCGATCACCATACTTTTGTTTGATATTCTCGGCACCATATACTTCTATATCAAAAACAATCTTCTTACCTGTTGCTAAAATCCTTTTGACTTCAGATTGTAAGGTTCCATAATATTGATCTTCGTAGACCTCTTCCCATTCTATAAATTGTCCATCCTTTACCCTTTTTTTAAAGTTTTCTTTAGATAGAAAATAATAGTCTTTGCCGTCTATCTCATGCTCTCGTCTTTCTCTAGTGGTAGCTGAAGTAGAGAAGCTGAGAAGATCAGGATAAGTCTTCAGTAGATGTCTTACGACAGTTGTCTTTCCAGCGCCAGATGGTGCGGTAAATACAACCATATCATATGCATTCTGAGATGTCACTTATAATATGTTTAGTAATTGTTCTTTTATTTTTTCTAATAAGTCCTTCATTTGCACGACGACTTGTTGTATCTCAGAGTGCTGAGCCTTAGCTCCGAGAGTATTTATTTCCCTACCCATTTCCTGAGCTATAAATGAAAGTTTTTTGCCTTTTGGACTTTTCTTATCACTGGCTATTTCTTGCATGAAATAATTACAATGTTGATTAAGCCGAATTTTTTCCTCATTGATATCAAGCTTCTCTAAGTAGAAAATAATTTCTTGCTCGAATCTATTCTCGTCCACATTTTCTTTAGCCATGTGCTGTTTCAGATTCTTATACAGTCGATCTCTGACAGCTTGTGTTCTGCTTTCTTCGTGAGGCTCTATTTCTACAAGTAATGCTTGGATTTTCTTTGCCTGAGTGGTGGCATCATCATACAGAGATTTTCCTTCTTCGGCTCTGAAATTATTGAGTGCCTCTACAGCCTCTATTGCCATAGACTTAATAAGTTGCCATTCTTCATCATCCATGGGCCCGTCTGAGTTCTGCATAATATTAGGCAGACGTATAATAGATTGCAACATATCTCCCTGATTGATACCGAATTCATCACTTAGAGACTTGAGCTCTTTGTAATAACTTCTCATAAGTGGAAGGTTAAAGTTTTGGTCATCATCTCCACCTATATTTTCTATAGTTAAATTGGCATCAAATTTTCCTCTAAGGCCTCTGTCGAGGATAGCCCGACGCAATTCGAGTTCTTTTGCCATAAGAGGCGTACTAGATTTAAATCTGATGTCGGTCGTCTTACCATTTAGAGATTTTATCTCAAACCTGTAAGTTTTGTTACCCAATTCTCTTGTGGCTTGTCCATAACCAGTCATTGATAAAACCATATGTGATATTTACTTGATGTGTTCTATTACGCTATAATGATAAAGAATATACAGTGAAAAGATTGTGCCATAGTATAAGTAATTGTATTAGTCTGAAATAGAGGGATTTATGCATATAAATTGATTAATTCCTTGAAAACTATAAAAAACAGGTACAATAGTTTCGATAAACAATAAATTTTCCGAAATTTGCACTCCCTTTCTCACAAGAGGTGTATAAACACTTATTAATCAACAAATTATGAATAAATGAGAAAAGCTGATTTGGTAACGACGATCGCAGAGAAGACAGGAGTTCCTAAAGTAGACGTTTTAGTGACTCTCGAAGAATTCTTTAAGGAAGTCAAAGAGTCATTATCTACAGGAGAAAATGTCTACATAAGAGGATTTGGGTCTTTTGTCATTAAGAAAAGAGCTAAAAAGATAGGAAGACACATAAAGCAGAATCTAGCGATAGAGATTCCTGAGCATTATATTCCAGCCTTCAAGCCTGCAAAGATATTTATCGATCAGGTCAAGGATAACGTCAACTCTCTACCAGATTCTGGTAGCGATGATAAGTAACTGATGAGGACAGTCCAAAAAGCGACAATACTTGTATTTATAGCTTCGTTTTTCGCTTTGTATTTTGGTTGTGACACGAAAAGTAAGAAACACATAGAACTGGAAAAGTCCAGGTCTGAGAATATAGAACTGATTGACATAGATGGATACATTAGAGAGACTAAGCATCAGTTGTCTGCAGCTGCAAGAGATGAGATACTTGTAATAGAAAACAATATCACGCAATCTGATATAGATGCTGATATAATAGAGAACTACAAGACGCTGGCATCATTATGGTATGGACGAGGTTACCCTTTGATTTCTGGTTTCTATGCTGAGCAAGTTGCTAAGAAGATGGATACAGGACAATCGTGGAGTATAGCGGGCACCACTTATGCGTTATTCCTTCAGGATAATAAGGACCCTGATGAGATGAGACGAAAGTATGCAGCTCAGAAAAGTAGGGCAGCTTACGGTAATGCCATAGAGATAGATTCTAGCAATATAGATAGTAAGATAAATCTGGCGCTGAGCTATGTAGATATGCCCGTTGAGGATAATCCGATGAAAGGGATTCTGATGTTGGTAGATCTAAGTAAGAAGCATCCAGAGAATCCATCAGTATTATTTCAGTTAGGAAGATTGGCACTTGGAACTAATCAGATAGAAAAAGCCGTTAGTAGACTGACTCAAGCGATTAGTGTCCGTCCAGATTATAGAGAAGCCCATTGTTTATTAGCAGTAGCCTACAATAAGTTAGGAGATACAGCCAAAGCAGAGAAAGCTCAACAAAATTGTGATTCAAATTAAAATTAAGATATATGCCTTGCGGTAAAAAAAGAAAACGTCATAAGATCTCTACTCATAAGAGAAAAAAGAGACTACGTAAAAATAGACATAAGAAAAAGAACAGATAATATTCATTAGGTATCTGTAATAGACAAGTTTGATTTTTGTATAAATATCAATGTAAGATTATTGCTTCCCCAAAGTAAATACCTGTAGATAGTTATATGTGTCTAGTAGGTATAGTGTAACTTGTTACAGTTTACAGACCTCTAAAAAATAAGGCTTTGGATAAGGAGTTATTAATTAATTCAACTCCCACAAGTGTAGAAATTGCACTTATAGAAGACCGAAAATTACTTGAGTTGCATACGCAGTCCAGCGATGTACAGTTTTCTGTAGGGGATATATTCCTTGGGCACGTTAAGATGCTCAGACCTGGGCTCAATGCAGCTTTTTTGGATGTGGGAATAAGAAAGGATGCTTTCCTTCACTATACAGACTTAGGACCTCAGATTAATTCTGTCCTCAAGTACACAAAAGCAGTCACTAATAATCAGCTCAAGGGCCGACTTCTCGATGACTTTGTAATGGAGCCTGACAATGAGAAGAACGGTAAGATCGATAGAGTATTCAGCAAGAAACAAGCTGTGCTGACTCAGATTCTCAAAGAACCGATCTCTACAAAAGGACCAAGGCTCACTTGTGAGATAAACCTACCAGGTAGATTTATCGTTATGACGCCATTCAGAAATATGATCTCTGTATCTAAGAAGATCGTCAGTCCTGAAGAAAGAAATAGACTGAAAGTCCTAATAGAAAGTATCAAGCCAAAAAACTTTGGATTTATCATAAGGACGGCAGCCGAAGGTAAGAAAGTAGCCGACTTACATGATGAGGTCAGCAACCTTACAAATAAATGGAAGCAGATCACTGAAGAGCTTAAAAAATCTGCTAAACCAGGGAAAATCTTAAGTGAAGTCGATAAGACAAAAGGCTTAATCCGAGACATCCTCAATGACTCATTTAACAAGATCGTAGTTGACGATAAGACGATGTACGACAGCATCAAAGGATACCTACAGAATGTAGCTCCAGAATCTGCTAAGATCGTGCACCACTACAAAGGGAAGCGACCGATCTTTGATAATTTCGGTATCAAAAAACAAATCAAATCAGCATTTAGCAAGACTCCTACTATGTCTAGTGGTGCCTACTTAGTCATAGAAGCGACCGAGGCTATGCATGTCATAGATGTCAATAGTGGTCCCAAGGCACAAAGAATAGATCAAGAAACCGCGGCACTCAGAGTCAATATAGAAGCCGCTAAGGAAATTGCTAGACAGCTAAGATTGCGTGACCTTGGAGGTCTGATTATAATCGACTTCATAGATATGCGTAAGAAAGAGAATAAGAATATTCTCTATACCAAGATGAAGGAATATATGAGGGGCGACAGAGCACAGCATACAATCTTACCGTTAAGCAAATTTGGCTTAGTACAGATTACTCGTCAGCGTGTTAAGCCTGAACTCAAAATTAACACTTTAGAAGTCTGTCCGTCGTGCAATGGATCGGGAAAGATAGAACCGACACAATTATTACCTGATGAGATAGAACGTAATGTCAATCTTGTTATCGAAGCCTATCCTAAGACAAATATGATGCTTAAGGTTAATCCATTCGTCTATTCATACCTTAAGAAAGGGATTGTCAATAAGCAGATGGAATGGTTCATGAAATATAAGAAGTGGATCAAGCTCCAGCAAGACAATGACTTCTTACTCACGGAATATAAGTTCTACAATAAGTTTAATGACGAGATCAGAATCGGGGACCCTAAAGCTAAGGCGTAGGTGTTTTCTCTAATTGCTCGCAATAATTACTTAGTCATCTGCCTAACGGGTGAAGTCATTTAAAAATTATGTAAATCTTATAATCCTATAAATCTTAGTTTCGACAAATAGGAGGCAGTGAGGCATACATGATGAGTGCATAGGATCGAGGTCAGAGACCGCGACCATCAGGTTTTTCGATTACGCTGTAATTAATTAGACGAATTGTTTCTTCCGCAAATCCCACCAATGGCATGCAGTCCTGATTCCGACTAAATGGATGCATCGAGATTTACGTCTATGATGAGTGCATAGGATCGAGGCCAGAGACTGCGACCATCGGAGTGAAGACATTTAAAAATTATGTAAATCCTATAATCCTATAAATCCTGGTTCCGACAAATGGGAGGCAGAGAGACAGGCATACATGATGAGTGCATAGGATCGAGGCCAGAGACCACGACCATCAGGTTTTTCTATTACGCTGTAATTAATTAGACGAATCGTTTCTTCCGCAAATCCCACCAATGGCATGCAGTCCTGATTCCGACTAAATGGATGCATCATGAATTGCATACTTTAAGAGTACATAGGATCGAGGTCAGAGACCGCGACTATCGAGGTTCGCATCCCATCACCTGGATGATATCGGGGTTCTCTCATTTGAAAGCAAGTTTTACTTGCTTTCATCACGCCGCAGACGTGATCACTCGTTCACTTATACGACGCAGATTGTAAAAGTGGAGTGATCTTAAAATCATGCAAATCCTATAGTCCTATAAATCCCAATTCCGACAAAAGGGATGCATCGAGACATGCATAAGTGATGAGTTATGGGATCGAGGTCGAACCAGTCCGTTCTCTATCGTAACCGCGACCATTGTGGTAAGCCCTGCAAGATCTGACAGGTTTTAAAAAACTTTTAAATCTGTGGTTCGGTATATGAGAATTATAGGACTCAAGACAGAATCTTGATTAATTATCAAACGTAGTTCGCCATGCTCCCGATGGCTATCGGGATTGGCTTTTCTGCAAACTACGCTCAACGATGTAATTATCAGGTGGACATGACATGGGAATAGTTTTTTCATCGCGAGCGAAGGATGAGCCGTGTGATCTTCAGCTTGTTTAGGTAAGTTTTGAAGTAGACTTTCTTTTCTTCAACACATCCTACTTTAAACTGAAGATTTTTCCTACCCCGATAGCTATATGTGGCTATCACCTTAGTTGAAATTAAAATATCAATCCAATTACACATTCTTGACTGATGTTAAGGTTTTCTCACTTCTAATTAGGGTTTTCTACATTCGTTTATGCTATGAATGACGGATTGTTTCTCCCGCAAGTTCCACTAAAGGCATGCAGTCCTGATTCCGACTAAGTGGAGGCATCATGAATTGCATACTTTAAGAGTACATAGGATCGAGGGCAGAGACCGCGACTATCGTGGGTCGCATCCCATTACCTGGATGATATCGGGGTTCTCTCATTTGAAAGCAAGTTTTACTTGCTTTCATCACGCCGCAGACGTGATCACTCGTTCACTTATACGCCGCAGATTGTAAAAGTGGAGTGATCTCAAAATCGTGAAAATCCTATAATCCTATAAATCTCGGTTCCGACAAAAGGGATGCATCGAGACAGGCAAAAGTGATGAGTTATGGGATCGAGGTCGAACCAGTCAGTTCTCTATCGTAACCGCGACCATCTGATTGAGCCCGGCAAGATCTGATAGATTTTAAAAACCTTTTATATCTGTGGGTTGGTCTATGAGAATTATAGGACGCAAAACAGAATCTTGATTAATTATCAAACGTAGTTCGCTATGCTCCCGATGGCTATCGGGATGGCTCTTCTGCAAACTACGCTTAACATGTTCCGACAAAAGAGATGCTTCGAGACTTGCATACATGTTGAGTGCATAGGATCGAGGTCAGAGACTGCGAACATCTGAATATAGACTAAACTTTCCTCAACATCTTTCTCTTAGCATCATTGCTTTTCTTTATATTACAAAAAAAAGAAACGATGCGTCTATTATCCATATCCATTATTTTCTTATTTAGTATCTCTCTATCTTACTCACAAACTGATAACGAAGGAGATAAAAAGGAAGAAGAAAAGAAAGAAAAAACATATTCCGATATTATCACGGATAAGGCAGTCAGTTCTGATGGCCTATTCGCCACGCATGCTGTCGATGGGACTCATTATTTTGAGATTCCCAATGATCTATTGGACAAGGAGATTCTTATCGTATCACGTATTTCTGGATTCGTTAAAAATTTAAATTTTGGAGGAGCAGGTGTGAAGTCTAAGCCGCAGCAAGTCATCCGATGGCAGAAGATAGGTCATAAGATCGCCCTGAGATCCGTATCATATAATAGTGTTGCAAGCTTCACAGATCCTATCTACAAGTCAGTTGTCAATAACAACTTCGAACCGATTGTTATGCTTTTTGACATAGAAGTTGAGGGAGAAGGCACTCATGTTATAAAAGTTGATCCATTATTCACAGACGATATTCCTATGATCAGCGCCGTAAGCGAGAAGCAAAAGAAAGACTTTGGTATAAAGGGGTTAGACTCTAAGAGAAGTATCATTACGTCGCTGAGAAGTTTTCCTCGGAATGTAGAAGTCAGACATATATTGACTTATAAAGGAGGAGATGATCTGCCTGATAATCAAGTCACAGGAACTATGTCTGTAGAGATGAATCAGTCTTTCATCCTATTGCCAGACGAGCCTATGGAGCCACGATATTATGATGATAGAGTAGGCTACTTTTCTGTCAGACAAACTAACTATAGTCTCAATGATCAGAGAACTGAGACAGAAAGATTCATTACGAGATGGAAGTTAGAGCCTAAGGATATGGAAGCGTATAAGAGAGGGGAATTAGTAGAACCGATTAAGCCCATCGTCTATTATATAGATCCTGCGACACCGACACAATGGGTGCCTTACCTCATGCAGGGTGTAAACGACTGGCAAGGGGCATTTGAGAAAGTAGGATTCAAAAATGCAATCTATGCCAAAGAAGCACCGACGAAAGAAGAAGATCCAGACTGGTCTCCAGAAGATACTCGGTACTCAGTCATCAGATATGTGTCTACAGATATACAGAACGCCATGGGGCCACACGTACACGATCCCAGAACAGGAGAGATATTAGAGTCAGATATTATCTGGTATCATAATGTGATGAAGTTACTCAGGAACTGGTTTTTTATCCAGACAGCGGCGATCAATCCTGAGGCAAGAGGCGCTAACTTTAAGACTGAGACGATGGGTCGTTTGATTAGATTCGTATCTGCTCATGAGGTAGGTCATACTCTGGGTTTGCCACATAATATGGGAGCCAGTGTGGCTTATCCAGTGGATTCGCTGAGGTCTGCACACTTCACTCAGAAGATGGGAACTGCTCCTTCTATCATGGATTACGCCAGATTTAATTATGTAGCCCAACCAGAGGATGGAGATGTCGGACTGATGCCAGACATCGGCACTTATGATGATTGGTCTATTCTCTATGGTTATAAGTTGTTTCCAGATACACCCACGAAAGAAGAAGAAAGACCAATCTTAAATAAAATGATTAAGGAGCACGCAGGCGATCCGTTATATAGATATGGAAGACAAAGAGGGTTGCCTCTCGACCCGACATCTCAAACGGAAGACTTAGGAGATGATGCCATGCTTGCCAGTACATATGGTATAAAAAATCTAAAAAGAATCGTCCCTAAGTTAGCAGAATGGACCTATGAAGAAGGAGAAGATTATGAACAAACAGAAGATCTCTACAATCAAGTCTTTAACCAATATCGCAGATACATGGGGCATGTATTAGCCAATGTAGGAGGCGTCATAGAAATTACTAAGACACAAGATCAAAAAGATGCCAGCTTTACACATGTAGACAAGAATAAGCAAATCAGAGCCATGCAATTTCTAAATCAGAATTTATTTACTACACCTAAATGGTTAGTGGATGCTGGTCTGACAAGAAAGTTTGAAGCTGATGGAGTCGTAGACAGAGTGAAGAATCTACAATCAAGTGTGCTCAATCAATTATTTAATACAGGACGGATGGGTAGACTCATAGAAAATGAAGCTATTAATGGAGCTGGAGCATTTACATTGTATGACCTATATTCGAATACACAACGATATGTTTTTGACAATAATGCGATGACAGATACTTACTCCCGTAACCTGCAGCGCTTATATGTAGAAAAGTTAGGATCTATCTTAGAATCAGAAGATAATGATGTCAATATCAGCGATATCAAAGCTGGTGCAAGAGGGACGCTTTATTCTATCTATAACAGTGTCAAAAAATCTAAAGGCAAAGGTAGTATGCATGCCATGCATAATATGGATATGAAGAACCGCATAGAAGGATGGTTGGATTTGGAGGATTGATATGTTTCCTGCATGGATTTTCAAATTTATGTATAATCGTTCGGCGTATGGCTGTGCCTACGTCGGAGTGATCCAAAAATTTATTTTGAGAATCATATATCACACATTGCTACATCATCAGAATGTTTCTAATAAATTAGAATATCGCCAAAGTGTAGGCGCAGCCTAACGCTTAACATTTTATGTATAGAAAAAAAGATCACTAATAAAATAAGTCGTCTTATATTTAATAGTGTTTCTGTTCGGCGTATGGCTGTGCTTACGTCGGAGTGATACTAAAATTTATTTTGAGAATCATATATCAAACAATGCTACATCATTAGAATGTTTCTAATAAATTAGAATATTGCCAAAGCGTAGGCGCAGCCTAACGCTTAACATTTCGTGTATAGAAAAAAAGATCACTAATAAAATAAGTCGTCGAATATTTAATAGTGTCCCCCGTTCGGCGTTGGCTGTGCCTACGTCGGTGTGTTATCAAAATTTATTTTGAGAAATGCATACGAGACAATGCTACATCATCAGAATGTTTCTAATAAATTAAAATATCGCCAAAGCGTAGGCACAGCCTAACGCTTAACAGTTCATGTATAAAAAAAAATCACTAATAAAATAAGTCGTCGAATATTTAATAGTGAAGGCGTTCGGCGTTGGCTTAGCCTGCGTCGGTGTGTTATCAAATTTTATTTTGAGAAATGCATATCAAACAATGCTACATCATCAGCATGTTTCTAATAAATTAGAATATCGCTAAAGCGTAGGCGCAGCCTAACGCTTAACATTTCGTGTGTAGAAAAAAAGATCATTAATAAAATAAGTCGTCTTATATTTAATAGTGTTTCTGTTCGGCGTATGGCTGTGCTCACGTCGGAGTGATACTAAAATTTATTTTGAGAATCATATATCAAACAATGCTACATCATCAGAATGTTTCTAATAAATTAGAATATTGCCAAAGCGTAGGCACAGCCTAACGCTTAACATTCCATGTATAGAAAAAAAGATCACTAATAAAATAAGTCGTCGAATATTTAATAGTGTCCCCCGTTCGGCGTTGGCTGTGCCTACGTCGGTGTGTTATCAAAATTTATTTTGAGAAATGCATACGAGATAATGCTACATCATCAGAATGTTTCTAATAAATTAGAATATCGCCAAAGCGTAGGCACAGCCTACCGCTTAACAGTTCATGTATAAAAAAAGATCACTAATAAAATAAGTCGTCGAATATTTAATAGTGTTTCCGTTCGGCATTGACTTAGCCTGCGTCGGTGTGTTATCAAAATTTATTTTAAGAAATGTATATCAAACAATGCTACCTCATCAGAATGTTTCTAATAAATTAGAATATCACCAAAGCGTAGGTACAGCCTAACGCTTAACATTTCATGTATAGAAATAAAGATCATTAATAAAACAAGTCGTCGAATATTTGATAGTGTTTCCGTTCGGCGTATGGTTGTGCTTGCATCGGTGTGTTATCATAATTTATTTTTAGAATCATATATCAAACAATACTACATTATTAGAATGATTCTAATAAATTAAAAATCGCTAAAGCGTAGGCACAGCCTAACGCTTAACATTTTGTGTATAAGCATAAAAAAAACCTCAACAAGCTAACTTGTCGAGGTTTCAGTGGTGCCTCCAGGAATTGAACCAGGGACACATGGATTTTCAGTCCATTGCTCTACCAACTGAGCTAAGGCACCATAATCATCCCGATTAATCAGGACAATCACATATGTTGGTTTCCATATTTTCGAAATAATAAGTAGATCTTAAAAAGCAATCTTTATGCCAATCATAATATTCTACGGTGGCGCAAATTTAGACTCTTTTTCTAATCTACAGTAGTTTAAAATCGTATTTTTCACATCATGGATAATTTAGATATATACAATGACTATTTGCAGACTGAAATAGGCTATTGGTTAATCAAAGCCAATGATACTAAGCTTTTGCAGATAGGGTATACATCTAATCCACCAGCGGAGGTAAGAACCCCTAACCCAATCACCCAAAAAACTTTTCAACAATTAGAAGAATATTTTGCTAAAAAAAGGAAAATCTTTGATTTACCGCTCGATGTAGAGTCTTACACGACCTTCTATCAGCGTGTCTGGGCACTGGTCAGGAGCATCGATTATGCTCGGACTAATTCTTATCTACAGATAGCTCGTAAGCTAGATAATCCGATGGCTGTCAGAGCTGTAGGTACTGCCAATGGAAAGAATCCTTTCCCTATAATTATCCCATGTCATAGAGTAATCGGGAGCAATGGACAACTGACAGGATACGCCTATGGCTTAGAAGTCAAGAAATGGTTGCTACAGCTTGAGGGATATCTCCAGCCGCAATTGAGTTTATATTAAAATAAGGACTAAGCCAAGGGATTTTGTGACTGGTATCTATAGATACGGATTAAGCTTTTGATCTGAGAGATCGCTTATGCCTGATGACTCGACGGATCCAGTTAGGGATAATTATTGCGCCTATTATGAGATAAGGATAATACGTAATCATACGCCATAATAGTGCTGCGACAGAACCTATTCCTTTAGGAATAAAATCTGTAAAAAATCCAGAAAACATCAGTTCCATAACGCCTGACCCACCTGGCGTCGGGCTAAATTGTGTGATGACATACATCGTCTGAGATCTCGCATATAAGAGAAACTGACGCATCCATTCCCAATCTAATTCTACCAATGCCAATATCACAAAATTGACCGTCAAGAATCGAGCTACCCATGCCCCTATAGTAAGTGATGCTGCCTTTACATGGAAGCTAAATGGCATCGTCCTTAGATCTTCTGAAGTGGTAACTACGTCCATACCCGTCTGGTAAAGAGATTTCTTGAATCTTCTTATAAGAGGCAGTTTTGCTAAGAAATGTAATATTTGTTTGATCACCCTTGGGCGATATAATCCCCATAAGAGGATGCCCCCATATAAGAACATGAACAACCAAACGATTATAAATGTCACACCATAACCTTGTAGCATATGTGTCATATCAGGCCGTATAAGTTTTGGTCCAAATACACTTAGAAGAATCAATAAAGAAAGCAGGAAAAATAGTGTATCGATAATGACTGTGTATAAGACTATTGAGACCGCTTTAGCTCCAGAAATTTTTTCTTGAGATAGAAAAAAAACAGCAACTGCAGACCCTCCGATACTTGTCGGTGATATTGCTGATGCAAATTCCCATATAGCTACTAACTCGAATGAATGCTTAAGTGAGAATGCCTTATTAGATAATATGCGAAGTCGCATAGCGTAGAAAAGATGTCGACATACATATATGAATATGGCTATTCCTATGTATGTCCATAAGCGTTGATTCCATTTGATTTGACTGAATTCCTCTACATTGAACTGGCGAAATACCATGTATATGATCACGAGTATTCCTAAGATAACAGGTAATATTATCTTGTTAAGATTAAGAGAATTGAGTACCTCCTCGTCAGATGATATTTTACTTGATTTACTCAACTATTGTTCGGGGATATATTATTAGGATTATTTAAAAAAACGATAGTGCATATATAACTATATTTTAAATCCCTTTAGATATATGAGAGATATTTTTAATTACAACAATGGCTTTATCTTTCTTATACCAATTAAGAGGCGAAATGCAATGAAATAAGGCATTTTAGATGATTATGATATAATTAGAGTTAGCTTTATTGACTAAAGAACAATTACGGAGTAAATTCGTTGTCATTGTAATTAGTAAAAGTAGAATATGGAAACTAAGACAGCAACACCAGTCATGTTATATACCGAGCAGACACCGAATCCAGAGTCGCTCAAGTTTGTCACTAATAGAATGTTATACAAGGGCACTGCAGACTTCAGACAAGTAGATCTTGCTATGGAGTGGTCACCTATGGCAACAGCATTATTTGATATGCCTTATGTCAAAGGAGTCTATATCTGTAACAATTTTGTGACGATCACTAAGGAGATGAACTATCAGTGGGAGGACATTAAGATGAAGGCGAAAGAATTTATCAAAGCATATGTAGCAGAAAGTAAGCCTGTTGTAAATGAAGGATTCGAAGCGGCAATGGCTGCGATAGAAGCTGAGAAAGGTGATGCCATCCCTTACGAAGGAGAAGTAGCAGAAATAGTGGTCAAAATCAAAGAATTAATAGAGAAGTACGTCAAGCCAGCTGTCGAGATGGATGGTGGTAATATAGAGTTCAGTGCATATGACAAAGGCAAGGTTACAGTCTTATTGCAAGGCTCTTGCAGTGGATGCCCATCATCTACAGTTACTCTTAAGTCAGGGATAGAAGGTATGCTTAAGAGAATGGTGCCTGAGGTTACAGAAGTCGTAGCCGAGATGGCGTAATTCTTGTATGCACGCTACCCAGCTCACTGAGATTAAGACACAGGTACACACACTATGTGTGGAAGTTGCGACATTTATAAGAGAACAAATCAATAAGGTACAATCCTCTGACATCGAGACTAAAGATATGAATAGTTTAGTGTCCTATGTAGATAAGACTGCCGAGATAAAGATTGTCAAGCGACTAAGCCAACTCATACCAGAGGCTGGCTATATTACGGAAGAAGATACCATTGTAAGCGAGACTAAAGATCATATGTGGATTATAGATCCATTAGACGGCACCACTAATTTTCTATATAAGATCCCTCACTTTTCTATATCTATAGCTCTCAGCTACAAGGGCGATATGGTATATGGAATTGTCTATGATATAATGTTAGATGTTGCTTATACTGCCATCAAGGGACAAGGTGCTTACGAGAATAACAATCGTATACAAGTAAGAAATAGCACAGACTTACAGGAAACAATCGTAGCGACTGGTTTTCCTTATAAGAGGCAAGAAGGAGTCACAGAAAAGATGAATATGGTAAGATTCTGTGTAGAAAACTGTCGAGGTATCAGAAGGCTCGGCTCAGCAGCACTTGACTTAGCTTATGTTGCCTCAGGAAAATTAGATGCATACTATGAGAACTCTCTCAACATATGGGACCTCGCAGCCGGTAAGCTAATCGTCGAAGAAGCAGGAGGTATCGTAACTGACTATCAAGGAGAAGAGCATGCTCTAAATAATGGCTCTATACTGGCGGCCAATCCTGACATACATCGTCAGTTCTTAGGGGCTATAAAAACTTACCTGTCGAAGTAGTTAATACACATGTTCCTATACATTAACTATTTATGTATAACTGGCATAAAGGCACTCTCAGCTATTAATAATCGATAAGAGATTATATTTACAATTATTATCTCAACTTTAGTTTGTGACCATCCTTCTATATGAGTGCTAAGAATCTTATTATATGTAGCCTATTATTTGTCACAGCCTTAAGCATTTCGATTACTAATCGATCCAGCAATATGTATGGGGATGCGTTGGGATATTATATATATCTGCCTGCCTATTTCATACATGATAAGCTATCAGAAGTGGATCGCTTAGCTGATGATAAGCGTATTGATTCTGGGGTACGTTCGGGCATAGATAGCTATAAGAATAATTATAGTCAAAATGATAAAGGAAATTCTATCATCCAATATACATGTGGCTTAGCGCTGGTGCAATCTCCAGCTTTTCTGGTGGTACATTTGTATGATAAGATGCGAGGAGAAAGTGCTACAGGTTTTGAGATGAGGTATCAGAATGCACTTTATTTTGTAAATGTGTTCTCTCTATTGTTAGGACTATTTTTTGGCTATAAATGTCTGAGATTTTTCTTTTCTCCACTCGTGTGTATACTATCGACAGCCATACTTTTGCTCGGCAGTAATCTACTTTGGTTTGGGTTTTTACAAGTGGGTATGGCACATGTGCCACAGTATATATTGATTGCGGGATTACTACTCATAAGTCTTAAGAATCGAGAGGAATGGAAAGATCGCAATATATTGTTGATGTCATTTGTTCTCGGATTGATCACGATTATTAGGCCTACGGATATCATTATGGGAGTGATACCCCTTACGATGATTGTAAGCAGAAGTATAAGTGACATACATTATCGAGAGGTGGTCTTACAAAGCGTTTTACGCTTATTGATCCCTTCTGCAATTATATTCTTAATACCTATCCTTCCACAGTTATGCTACTGGAAGATGATGACTGGTGATTTTGTTTTTGATAGTTATAGTAATTATGGTTTCAATTGGGCCGAACCTCAGATTGTAGCAGGACTTTTTGGTGCTAAGAATGGTTGGTTTGCATATACACCATTGATGTTATTAGCAACTTTGCCATTTGTGACTCAGCGAGTTGATAGAGACATGAGGTGGGTATTTTTACTTATCGTTCCGATATATATCTATATAACCTATGCATGGTTTAATTATTATTATATCAATGGATTTGGTTCTCGACCGATGATACACTTATATCCCATTATGGTTTTTGGAATAGCTGGATTATTATCATACAGGAAATGGTGGCTTAGAATTCTTATAGGTTCATTATTGATATTTTCAGTTTCGGTTAATCTATTATTTACACATAAACAACACAACGGTAGACTCCACAGTGACGAATCCACATATGCTTTTAATAAAGCCACCATATTCAAAAAACACCTTGATTATGAGGATCTGTTTCTGATGAATAGTCCATTAGAACAGCCTTCGACTGAGGTTCGAAAATTCTGTGCTACAGTCCAGTCTTTGGATATACAATACATGCAGAATGATGCAGCTTTATATGACTCCTTACAGAAGAAAAAATATTTACAAAATAAGAGCGATAGCACGTTCCCTTATGGGAGTGTGCAGCATATCTTAGATGCTAGAGAGATTAGATCCCATAAGACTATGAAGGTAAGTGCTGAGATGAGGTTCGGTAAGCATGTATTCATGCAACATGACCAGCATAAGATGGTGATAGAAATATATGCAAATGGAGTACAGAAATACTGGGAATCTATTACAATCAATGACAAGATAGGTAAGAAAGATATCGATGGGAGAGATAGGCAGATCCGCAGTACCATTATAGATACATGGGACCGAGTAGATTTCCATATCCCTATGGATATCTTCGAAGTTGGTGATCGAGTAAAAGCCTATATATGGAATACTGGGCAACAGTCTGGCGATCTAGCAGACTTAGAAATTAGCCTTTGTAAATGACCCATGTAGAGGATAATAAAATATTTTGACAGGCAGAATCATTCGTTAATCGAGAGTCTGGCATTATGTCTCTAAATTATGTAATGATTACATCCATAAATATGTACCTTAGAATCAAATGAATATCATAGAAAATATCAAAGTTGCATTGGCTTCTATAAGAGCTAACTTTCTGCGAGCGACTTTAACCTTATTGATTATCGCTGTAGGGATTACCTGTCTTGTAGGCATCTTGACGGCTATAGATACGATACTGTTCTCTATGAGTGACAGTTTTAATCGTATGGGAGCTAACACATTTAATATATATCCGAGTGGCGATAACATGCGTAGTCGTAATGGTGGTAAGGAGGCAAAGAAGGGAGATGCCATAGACTTCAGGACAGCTATGGAGTTCAAAGAGGCGTACGGGTATAAGGGAGCTAAGGTTTCTCTGTATACATTCTGCAAGTGGAATTCTACAATCAAATATAAAGACAAGAAAACGAATCCTAACATGAGAGTAGCAGGTATCGATGAGAATTATCTCTCTGCAAGTGCCTATGACATAGAGGTAGGTCGTAACTTTTCTGTCAATGAGGTAGAGAATGGAGATCATAAGATTATACTAGGTGCAGAGCTGGTAGATGTCTTATTCGATAAGAAAGCTGAGAAAGCTATCAATCAGATTGTAAGAGTCGGGAATACCCGATATAAGGTAGTCGGTGTACTTAAGAGTAAGGGCTCGTCTATGACAGCATCAAATGATAGGCGTGTATTCATACCGTTACTTAATGCTAAGAGATACTATGGATATGCAGATAGAAACTATACCGTCATGACTGCTGTTACCGATCCGACAACCATAGAAGATGCCATAGCGAATGCCACTGGTGTAATGCGAAATGTGAGAAAACTAAAAGCCGTAGAAGAGAATGATTTCGAGATAAGGAAGAGTGATGGCATACTAGAGACACTTAAAGATATCACTACTGAGCTGAGATTAGGAACTATAGCGATAGCCCTGATGACATTATTCGGCGCAGCCATAGGACTGATGAATATTATGCTCGTATCCGTAACCGAACGAACTAAAGAAATCGGTATCAGAAAAGCCATAGGCGCTACTCGATTTAATATATTGTTTCAGTTTCTGATGGAAGCTATTGTTATTACAATTCTTGGTGGTATTGTCGGTATTATCTTAGGCATCATAGTCGGCTTCCTTGTCGCTTTCTTTATTAAGGGACGCTTCGTTGTACCTGTCAATTGGATGATATTGGGTATGGTTGTATGTATAGTCGTAGGTGTCATATCTGGTCTATATCCTGCGCTAAAAGCTTCCAGACTAGATCCTATCGAGTCATTGCGATATGAGTAGTATCAAAGGAAAAATTGTCATCAGAAAGCAATTGAAATAATCTAAACAAATATGGATAAGGCACTACTAACAATGATTGCCAACTTAGAAAAGAACACCGGTAAGTCTCTCGAGCAATGGATAGCAATTGTACGGAAACAAGGATTCGATAAGCATGGTGGTGCTATGAAATTTCTTAAAGGTGAACATGGTCTGACTCATGGCTTTGCCAATCTAATCGCTCATAAAGCTAAAGGCTCTGACGCAGGTTCTGTCTCAGATAAAGGGTCGCTAATAGACAATCAATATAAGGGAAAGGAACACTGGAGACCACTCTATGATGAGCTAATAATAGAAGTACAGAAGCTGGGTGCCGATATAGAAATTGCCCCTAAGAAAGCCTATGTTAGCTTACGCAGAAAGAAACAGTTCGCCATGCTGATACCTGCTACCAAGAATAGATATGAGATAGGCCTCAATGCTAAAGGAATACCTGGCGATGATCTCGCAGAGGAAATCAATAAAACTAATTCTATGTGTTCTCATAAGATAAAGCTCAGTGCCGATGACAAAGTCAATAAGTCAGTGATGGCATGGATCAAAAAAGCATATGAGTCCGCAGGATAAGTATGTTTTTCCTCTAGCTTACTGAAGCAATCTCCACTAACCTATCATATCCTCAGGCCTTACCCATGCATCAAATTCTTTCTCCGTTAGGTAAGATAGAGAGAGAGCTGCTGCTTTTAATGTCGTGTTTTCCTTGTATGCTTTCTTGGCGATTTCCGCGGCTTTATCATATCCAATTTTGGTATTTAGAGCAGTGACAAGCATCAAAGAGTTGTTAAGGCTTTCTTTGATTTTTAGTTTATTAGGCTTGAGCCCTCGGATACAATTATCAGTAAAACTAACACAGGCATCTCCGATCAGCTGAGCTGAGATTAAGAAGTTGTATATCATCATTGGCTTAAATACATTCAGCTCAAATTGCCCATTCATACCACCTATATTAATAGCGACATCATTACCTACAACCTGCGCCATTGCCATAGTCAATGCTTCTACTTGTGTCGGGTTGACCTTCCCTGGCATGATGGAAGAACCAGGCTCATTAGCTGGGATGGTGATCTCACCGATTCCACTTCTTGGTCCCGAGGCTAACATACGGATGTCATTCCCAATTTTCATCAGAGATACGGCTGCTGTCTTAAGAGCACCATGAGACTCTACGATAGCATCATGTGCTGCTAATGCTTCGAACTTATTCTTAGCTGTGATAAATGGAATCTTAGTCAACTTTGCAATGTACTTAGCAACCTTCTTATCGTAATTCTTAGGTGTATTAAGTCCAGTACCCACCGCAGTGCCACCGAGTGCTAGGTGACTGAGGTGAGTCAGCGTATTTTTTATTGCTTGTATAGCAAACTCTACTTGTGTCGCATAGCCAGATAATTCTTGACCTAATGTCAGTGGCGTGGCGTCCATGAAGTGTGTTCTTCCGATCTTGACCACCTTACTATAAGCTTTTGATTTTTTAGAAAGTTCTTTTCTTAGTTTTTCTAAGCCAGGAAGTGTCACATCTTTAAGTTTGCTATAAGCGGCTATGTGCATGGCGGTAGGAAAGGTATCATTAGAAGATTGAGACTTATTGACATCATCATTAGGATGGAGTACTTTTTTCTTGTCTGTCAGTTTTCCTTTTTTTATAACATGAGCTCTGTTGGCGATAACTTCATTGACATTCATGTTAGTCTGTGTACCAGATCCAGTCTGCCATACAACAAGAGGAAACTCGTCATCCAATAGACCTGAAGTTATTTCATCACAGACCTTTGCTATAAGTTTAGCTTTAGATTGAGGAAGAACTTTAAGATCTGCATTAGTTTGTGCTGCTGCTTTCTTAAGGATTGCATATGCTCTGATGACTTCTATAGGCATCTTCTGTCCACCTATCTTGAAGTTTTCAGTTGATCTTTGAGTTTGTGCAGCCCAATATCTATGTGCTGGTACCTTCACGATTCCGATGGAGTCTTTTTCTTCTCTATACTTTTGCATTTCCTTTGTTTTTTAAGCCGCAAATTTACAAGATAATTATAGAGGCATGAGTTTATAATAATTATTAATTTGGAGACAACTGCAATTGATGCATCCCAATTTGTCTCATATAGAACACTACGGGTATATTTTTGTTACATTAGTATACATTTTGATTACGAATAATAAATTAAAAAAATAGACATTATGGCATTCGAATTACCAGACTTATCTTACAGTCATGACGCATTAGAACCTCACATAGATGCTAAGACTATGGAGATTCACCATGGAAAACATCACGCGGGATATACGAAAAAACTCAACGCAGCAGTAGAAGGAACTGATCTAGATGGAAAATCTATAGAGGACATTTTAACTGGCTTGGACATGAATAATACAGCTGTGAGAAATAATGGTGGTGGTTATTATAACCACAATCAGTTCTGGACTGCAATGAACCCTAACGATAGAGGAAGACTATCTGGACCGCTATTAGATGCTATCAATGCTGCTTATGAAAGTAAAGATGGATTTATAGAGGCATTCTCTAAAGCTGCTGGGAACAGATTTGGATCAGGATGGGCTTGGTTATGTGTCAAGGATGATGGAAAATTAGAAATCTGCTCTACAGCGAATCAAGATAATCCGTTGATGCCAGGTATCGGATGTGGAGGTACACCGATCTTAGGACTAGATGTATGGGAACATGCATATTATCTCAATTATCAAAACAGAAGACCTGATTACGTAGATGCATTCTTTAATGTCATTAACTGGAATGAGATCGAGAAAAGATATGAAGCTGCAAAGTAAATAGCCATAGAGTACTACAATTTTATATAGAGCCATTGACATACAGTGGCTCTTTTTTTTCATCTTATCTTAAAAGTATCTATGACACAATCATTAATAGCAAAATCGACTCTGTGTGCAATCGTATGTGTCATATTAGGGTCCTTATCTGGCATCCTTTCTGGATCAGGAAACACAGAATGGTATCAGAATCTTAATATGCCCTCTTTCCAACCACCTTCTTGGATTTTCGGACCCATGTGGACACTGCTTTATATTTTGATGGGCATAGCAGCTGCTAGGGTTTGGCAAAAGTCAGATAGAGGGCTACAATCATCAGCCATTAGATTATTTGTGATTCAGATGGTTCTTAATTTAGCTTGGTCGCCTATTTTTTTTGGTATGAAAGAGCCATTGATCGCATTAGTAGTCATCGTGGTGATGTGGATATTAATCCTATTGACGATCATTTCGTTTTCTAAAGTTGATAAGTTGGCTTCATATCTATTAGTACCGTACATCTCTTGGGTTAGTTTTGCAACTATCCTTAATGCTAGTGTGGTGTATCTTAATTAATCAGCGATACAGCAATAATACTATGTATATGAAAAGAAGGTTAGAGACCGTTATTTTCTAATGTGGAAATTATATTCAATGAGAAATAACCAATCCAATAATTTATTCAACAAAGATTATATTCTTCTTAAAACTCAGCACTACCAGGATACCTAGGAAAAGGGATCACATCCCTGATGTTAGCCATACCAGTTATAAATTGTACCAATCTCTCAAATCCTAAGCCAAAACCAGCATGCTCGCAAGTACCGAATCTTCTGGTGTCCAGAAACCATTCCATCTCGTGTTCTGGGATATCGAATGCAGCCATTCTCTCCTTCAGTACATCGAGTCTTTCTTCTCTCTGAGAACCACCGACGATCTCACCGATACCTGGGAATAGAATATCCATGGCACGTACAGTCTTATCATCTTCATTCATACGCATATAGAATGCTTTGATTTCTTTAGGATAATCGGTTAGAATAACTGGCTTTTTAAAGTGTTTCTCTACGAGATATCTCTCATGCTCAGACTGTAAGTCAGCACCCCAATCTTCTATGACAAATTGGAATTTCTTCTTCTTATTAGGCTTAGAATTCATTAAGATCTTAATGGCTTCTGTATATGTCAGTCTCTCAAAATCATTGTCTACACAGAACTGCAATTTTTCTTTTAGAGGTAGAGGAGATCTTTCGTTAGCGGGTTTTTGACTTTCTTCAGTGATGAGCCTTTGTTGTAAGAACTCTATGTCTTCTGCGTTATGTTCTATGCAGTATTTGATCACATACTTAAGCATATCTTCTGCGAGATCCATGTTGTCATCCAGATTAGCGAATGCAACCTCAGGTTCTATCATCCAAAACTCAGCAAGGTGGCGAGAAGTATTAGAATTCTCTGCTCTAAATGTAGGGCCAAAAGTATACACATCCGTAAATGCTAATGCACCTAACTCTGCTTGCAGTTGTCCCGATACCGTTAGTTTAGCGGATTTATTAAAGAAGTCTTGCTTGTAATCAGTTGTATTGTCTTCTGTCTTAGGCAGATTCTCCATGTCTAAGGTTGTGACCTGGAACATTTCTCCGGCTCCCTCTGCATCAGAACATGTAATGATAGGTGAATGGATGTATACAAAGCCTCTCTCATTAAAAAACTGATGTATGGCAAATGATACCGAATGTCTAATTCTAAATACCGCCCCGAAAGTATTAGTTCTGAATCTTAAGTGAGCGATCTCTCTTAAGAATTCGAGACTATGTTTCTTAGGCTGTAGAGGATACTTCTCTGGATCTGAAACACCATTTATGATGATACTATCTGCTACTAATTCTACTGACTGACCTTTCCCTTGTGAGGTAACTATCTTACCTGTCGCAGTAATTGCAGCTCCAGTTGTTATCTTCTTAAGGATGTCCTCATCTGTATTTTCTCTGTCTACTACTACTTGTATGGTCTTCAGAGTCGAGCCATCACTTAAGGCTATGAATTGATTATTTCTGAATGTTCTCACCCATCCCTTTACTGTGGCAGTGTAATCTGCTTTCTCAGATTGCAGTATCTCTTTTATTCTCGTTCTTTTAGACATCTTATTCATATTAAGATGCAAAAGTATGTTTTTATTATCAGCTTTCTAATTGGGAGATAACCTTCAATGTGTCCTCGTAGATCATATCCCTGGAGGCATCAGAAGATGGGGCATATAATCCAACTTCTGCATTATTAAAGATTTGACTGATTTTGGATAGTACATCTTCTTGTATTTCTAATGAGCTCAATTGAGACAAGGTCTCAGACTTACTGATGTGCAGGGCAGGTATTTTGTATTTGTCAGAGATATACTTTTTGAGAGCAACGGTAATTTCTTCGAAGAAAGGCTTGCTATTATCAGTTGCGATTAGGGATTTCGCTTTTTGTAATCTCGATATAGCGACACCGTAAGCTTTGTTCTTTCTGATCTCATCAGGGTTGGTTTTGCCAGACTTATTGAGGTGTGTGTGATATATAACGATACCGAGACACGAGAATAATATTAGTCCAAGCATCGAAAAATGCCACCATGACCCATATCCAGACTTTTGAGATATAGCTTGTAGCTTTGTCTTAGGGAAGATGCCTTCTATATCTACTTTTTCCTTTTTAGCAATTACGACATTTGTATTGCTGCCTTGTAGCACATTGACAGAAGGTAAGGTTTTTTTCAGTGTGATATAGCGTGAGCTGTCAGGGTTATAATATGTGAATGCTGCTGTGAGATTATATCTGCCTGGTTGTTTAGGTACAAGAAGATATTCGAATGTTTTAGTGTGTGTGATTTCAGCTCCACCTTTGTATACCTCATCTTCTATAACGTTAGGATCATATATTTCTAATTTTTCGTTTGCAGGCCACGACGGTGAGAGTACGGTTTTATTATCTCCATTACCTACTATTTTCATTTTTACGATGATTGCTTCGTCAGTTGTGAGGCTTCGCTTGGGCGTATTAGCAGACATAGTATATTGACCTACAGCGCCAGAGAAATTTAGATCAGTCGATGGTGTGTTCCTAACTATTATCGTGATGGGATTGGTGACGACCCGTTTAGGTATTAGCTGAGACGAAAAGAAGAAATTCCGTGACTTATTATTCTTGGAAGCAATACCTAAGTCTATGGGTACAGATTCTATTTTATAGGTTCCAGTCTGCTGAGGAAATAGTATAATTTTTTTGACTGATTTAGTATAATATTCTTTTCCATTATAGATTTCTCTTTGGTATCCAGATCGATTAGATCTAAGACTTTCCGTATAGAATCCATCGAAGTTAGGTTCGGTAAGCATATTCACAGACCTTACATCTAATAATGTATATAACTTGTAGTCTAAAACTAATTGTTGTCCCACATAGGCTATAGTATCTGTCACTTGCGTGATGATAAAAAATTGCTCATCATCGCCGACAGGATTGCTGCTACCTTTGACAACCTCTATGGTGATAGGTTCTGTAGTTCGAGGACCTGACTGAGTTTGCATTTGGGCCTTGCCTATTATCTTCTTACCTAATCCTTTTGGCCTAATGCTGTAACTTAGGCTTATCTTATTGCTTCTACGACCATTAACGATAGTCATGGAGGAAGATTTGTTAGGACCAGATAATACGTCGAAGTCTGTAAACGATGGAGGCTTAAAATTTCCTCCATTATCATTCTCTAAGATAAATTCTACTGTTACATAAGACCCTTCTACGACCTTGTAAGCATCTACCTGAGCGAAAAATTTAACGTTAGCCTGAGCACTTACTGATAGACTACATACGACAATACAGAAAAATACGTTTAATAATTTCTGCATTATAATCTCTTTAATTTTCTCTTGGATTTCTTTTTGGTTTTATCCTTTTTTGGGATTTGCTTTTTATACGAAGGCATTTCAAATTGATCAAACAATGAAAAGCCAGATTGTCTCTTCGGCGGTTCTATGATGCCTTCAGGATTAGGGTAAATATTAATATATATAGGATCGGTCTCGTAAGACTTATCGTCTGTAACTAAATACGCTGGAGGTATGACAATCTCTCCAGTCTCAGTTGGATCTATCATATATGACCATGACCGATTAGAGCTGGAAGCACCATTGATAATCTGAATAGACTGGCTTGTATTAGGTCCGCTTATAATTACATGTTGCGATATATCAGGTCTCTCAAATGTGCCATCAAGGTCTTGCGCAGAAAATGATAACTCTATGTAATTACCGAGTAAGATAGAATCAGATGATACGCTCGCCTGGAAACTTTGTGTAAGAGCTAAAAAAGGTGCAAACAACAGCGCTAATATTAGAATGCTACTTTTCATTTTTATAAGATTTAGAATAAATTGATGTTTTGTCGTTAGCGATAATAGATGTTCTCCATACTCTCAAAAATCAATTGCATCACAGAAATTTGACTTACCAGTCTTTATCTTGTTTCTTTTTTGTAGAGCTAAATTTACGTAATTTCTCCTGTACCTTTTGTTCTTCACTTTGTATAATCTGTAAGAGTTTAGCAGCATCTATACTATCAAGACTTTGCTTTTCTAACCTCGTACTGTCAAAGTTAGATTGTTCAATATCCTGTGGTTCATTTTGGTTTTCTGGATCTTCCTCTGGACTACCATCCTCTCCATCTTCTGGATTCTCTTGGTCTGATTTTTCTTGCTCTTTCTGATCCTGATCTTGTTGTTCGTCTGAGTCACTGCTTTCTCCATCTTCTGAACTTTCTTGTTCTTGTTGCTGCTGTTGGGCTTGCATTTTTATCATCTTGGCCATAGCAAGATTATACTTAGCATCTTTATTATCAGTGTTGAGACGAATCGATTGCTTATAAGCATCGATGGCTTCATCTATGTCTTGATTCTGAAAGTATGCATTACCTAAGTTGTAGAAGGCATTAGATTCTGCTTGTTCGTTGTCAGCTTTCTGAGCCGCTTTCATATAGTGGTCTATCGCTTCTTCATATCTCTCCTGCTGATAAGTGGCATTACCGAGATTGTAATTAGACTTTAGGTCACTGTCTTTTTCTCGGGATTGACGATAGAGGTCTTCGGCAGTTGCGTAATCACCTGCAGCATAGTTATCATTACCTTCTCTAAGAAGCGTATGTGCTGACTGAGCTGTCACATGGATATGCAAACAAACAAAAACTAAGACGATATATTTAGATCTTATCATATTCAATTTATACATCTAATAAACGCTTGTTGCCATTATTTTTGTTCAATTTGTTGCTGATTAAAAATTCTATAACATATAGAAGTATAGCTAAGAATAGAAAGTACTGAAAGTAACTATTATAATCTGTGAACGAACGCTGCTCTACTTCTTGCTTCTCTATTTTTTCTATTTCTGCTTCGAGCTTCTTGAGAGCTGATAGTGTCTGATCTATCATGTAGAAATCACCTCCTCCAGCTTCGGCTATATCTTGCAGTAGGCCCACATTAAGTGCACTTACGACAGCATTGCCAGTTTTGTCTTTTTTATATTGTTTTCTACCTTTCTGCATGTAGGGAACCATAGCACCTTCTTCAGTTCCTATGCCTAATGTGTAGATATAAGTCCCAGAATTATATGCTTCTTTAGCGGCTTCTATAGCTTCTTGTTCATGATTCTCTCCATCTGAAATTATGATTAGAGCTTTTTGAGTAGGACTATCATCGGAGAAGATCTTACTCGTTAGATTAATAGCCTCAGCGACTGCTGTACCTTGTGTACCTGCTTGTCTCGGATTAGCAGCAGAGATTAGATCCATTGCAGATCCATAATCACTAGTCAGCGGCATCTGAAGGTAGGCACTACCTGCGAAATAGATCAATCCAATTCTGTTACCACGCAATTTTTTTATCAATTCCTTGAGAAATAGCTTAGACCTCTCCATTCTATTAGGAGATATATCTTCTGCCATCATACTCTGCGAGATATCTAACGCAATGATAACATCTGAGCTTTTAGACTTAACTTTTTGTTTTCTGGTGCCCCACTGAGGATTAGACCATGAGATCAGTAGAAAGGCAAATCCACAAATGATTAGTGATGACTTAATCCATTCTTTGCTGATGGACCATTGTGGAAATAATCTAGAGAAAACAGTATAGTCGCCTGCCGCATCGATGGCATTCTTTTTCCATCTGTAATAGAACCATGTAATTAAAAAACAGATAGGTATGGCAAGCAAAAACCATAGAATATGTGATGCTTCGAATCTAAACATCTCTAAAGGTAATTAGAATACTTAATTATGCTGTCTCTTCTTCTGCGATTCCAGCTATCTCATGATCTACTAATACTCTTCCACAATGCTCACAAGCGATGATCTCTTTTCTCATGCCGATCTCGATCATCATTTGAGGTGGAATTCTATTAAAGCATCCTCCACATGATCCTCTTCTGTAAGTCACTACGCCGAGTCCATTTCTGTAAGCATTTCTTGTACGATCATATGCTTTAAGAAGACGATCTTCTATAAGTGCTCTTTGCTTCTTAGTCTTATTGGTAAGCTTCTTTTCTTCCTTATCCGTTTTCTCTATAATCTTCTCTAACTCTTGCTTCTTCTGATCGAGGTCTGCATTTTTAGCATCCAGTAATACTTTATTCTTATCCTTAACAGCCACCTTCTTTTCTCTTTCCTCATTAGCCTCTCTAATTCTTTTTTGAGAGAGTTGTATCTCTAATGACTGTAATTCTATTTCTTTAGTTAGGGCTTCGAATTCTCTGTTATTCTTGACATCATCGAGTTGCTTGTTGTATCTCTCGATAAGCGTCTCAGAAGTTTTAATGTTTTCATTATGATTAGCGATCTTAGCATCCACATCAGCAAGTACATTATCTAACTTCTCGATACGTGTATTAAGACCAGTTAATTCGTCTTCTAAGTCACTCACCTCGATCGGTAGTGCACCTTTTAATATCTTGATCTCATCGATTTTAGAATCGATCAATTGCAGATCAAATAATTCTTGTAACCTCGTTTCTACAGATTTGACGCTCTTTGCCATAGTATTATAGATAATTTACTGGGTTAGTATTAACTTTTGTAAAATGGGTCGCAAAGTTATTAAATTTCTCTGTCAAAATCTCATAAAGCATATTGATCGTGAATTGCTCGCTTTCGTAATGCCCGATGTCAGCTATAACTATCTGATTATCAGCGTCAAAGAACTCATGATATTTAAAATCAGATGAAATAAAAATATCTGCATTCTTAGCTTTTGCATCTTCTAATAGAAATCTACCCGATCCACCACAAATAGCGACCTTTTTGATCGCTTTTTGTCTTAGTGTCGTGTATTTTACCGTATTGACATTCATGGTTTGCTTTAAGCTATGCAAAAAGGCTAATTCGTCTAATGGAGATTCTAACTCTCCGATCACTCCTGCTCCGATTGTATCATTACTTTCTACATCTAGTTTAGGTCTGAGGATCTCTACGTTAATTAGATCTAATTTTTGGGCGATGTAAGTATTTACGCCATTCGAGTAGACATTATCTAGGTTGGTATGTATGGCGAATAGGTTGATGTCGTGCTTGATGGCTTTAGCTACGATACGCTCTATATAGTTACTTCCAGTAAGCCTACGTAATCCACTGAATATGATAGGGTGATGAGAAATGATAACATTAGCGCCTATCTCTATGGCTTCTTCTATCACTTCTTCTGTAACGTCTAAGCTGACGACTACGGCTTGCACATCTGAGTTATACGACCCTACAAGCAGTCCACTATTGTCATAGCTTTCTTGGTAGTGGTTAGGGGCTATGCTGTGTAAATGATCTATGACTTCAGAGAGCTTCATTTTACTTTTTTTGCAGTACTATAATTTGTTATCTGTTCGAATCAATCAAAGCCTTGGGTTGATTATTTAAATCTGAGAAGTTATGACTTTTTTATTTTTTCTATAATGCTCGAAGTAGAGTAATTATCTAAGATATCTATAATTTCTACTCTACCGCCATTCTGGATGACGTCCTCTGCTCCCACGATTGTATCGATGGTATAATCACCACCTTTAACTAATACATCTGGATTAAGCATTATTATGAGATTGTAAGGGGTATCTTCTGAGAATGGAATGATGTAATCAGTAGAGCTAAGCCCAGCTAACATGGTCATTCTGTCAGTAAGTGTATGTATAGGTCTATTGGCTCCTTTGAGTCGAGTAATTGAGGCATCATCATTGACACCTACGACCAGAACATTTCCTAAAGATTTTGCTTTTTTCAGTAGGTCTAAATGTCCTGGATGGAGTATATCAAAACAACCATTGGTAAATACAATCTTCTGAGACACCACAGATGATTGACTTCTAAGCTGTTCTAATTTTTCTTTGTTAATAATCTTACTCAATGTCAATCTATTGTTTCTTTATTCTTTTGTGAAGTTAATCTATATAGAGAAAATTGGCAAAAAAAAATAGCCAGGCGTACTGCCTGGCTATTGGTATAATATTGATATTCTATTATTTCTTATAGAGTATAAGAAAGACCTAAGTTATAATAGAATTGTAAAGGATTATTTTGCTCTGTATTAGGATCATAAGTATTAGTTCGTTGGTATTGCCATTGATTAGCAATCTGAGCATCTTGTCTCAATCCAACATTTAAACCTACGCCTATACCTTTGAAGATATTTGTCGAAAAACTATTTAACCATGTCCAGTTCGTTAAGCCTGATCCAGAATAATCAACAGCTAGTGTATTAACTGGATCAGCTGATGTATCATACTGAGGGTCATTTATAGCTGAATCTGCTTTCAATGGATACTCATTTAATGTACCCATGCCACTTCCGTAAGGGATGAACAATGATAGATTAGTACTCCAAGAAACACCAGGTACAATTGCAGCCGCATAAGTAGCTCCAATCTTACAGCCAGGTACTGATACAAAATCGCCTGGGAAGTTAAATTCATATGCTATAGGGTGAAATATAACCACCGCGTTAGGAATAGGTAACCAAGTTGCACCAGCAGAAACAGTCAATTTCCCCGGATTATTAAAATTTAACAATGTACTTGTGTACTTAGCTTCTCCTGAGAGAGCCCACTTAGGAGCGAGCTTGTAACCAGCAAGTGATGACACATCTAATGCATCAGTAATAGCACTTACTTTATTACCTACAGTGCCCTCATCTAATCTACTGTCTAAAGTAGTATTTACTTTTTTGAGATTTAATGAGAACAAGTTATTCCAGAAAAACTTATCTGCATTTTTATTTGCAAATGCAGATGCTGAAATACCGTATCCACTAGCGGATGAGAACGGATTGTTAATAGCATACCAGTTATCGTTGCCACCAAAGTCAGCTCCGATTATTCCAACGCCCCCGATGTTCCATCCTGGTAAAGATTTAATTTGTTTCTCTAAATCTGCGGCTTCGGTCAATAAGGCATCAGCAGCAGCCAGCTTTTCAGCTTTCATTGCTTTAAGGTCTTCGACATTAATGTCTTGTGCTTGAGTGTAACCAACACATAGTAATAGCAACACAAATAGTTGTAATAGTCTCATAATATTGAATTTTTTTAAATAAAGTTTTAGTTATGAATTTCAATTTTACTTTTAGTTACTTGGCTCAGGGGTAAAATTATTTTATTGCCATTATCGGCAATCAGTATGAGGGAGGATTTATCTATTTCTACGATTTTTCCACTACTATCATCTATAGTGATTGTATCTCCTACATCGAACTTGCCTCTGGAATAATATGAGGCTAAGAAATTAGACATAGAACCCACAGACGCTAATCCGTAACCGATGGCAAATGCTAAGATGACGCCTCCGATGACCAATGATATATTCTGAGATAGGAATTCTGTTTTTATCTGCGCTTGGGTAAGAGCAGTAAGTATAATGTTAATCAGAAGGAAGTAAAATAAGAATGAAGCGAGCAATCTTGCAGAAGGTATTCCTAATGACTCTAAGGTCGTCTGCGCCACTGTCTTAAGCATATCAGCAAAGATAACGCCTATCACTAAAATGATGCCCGCAACTATAAGATTAGGCACTAACTTAATCATATCCGACACGAGTTCTGTAACGGCTGGCATCTCTAATATAGCTGCGGCAATGGTAAAGATGAGCAGCATTAATACAAAGTATACTATCTTACTAATTACTGTACTAAACTTAATCTTAATATTAGATTTTTCTACGATCTCTATTTCATTAAGCTTATCACCGATCTTATCAATATTGATTTTTAGCAATACTTTTTTGATCATACTTCTTATGATCTTAGCTATAATAGTACCGATTATAAGTACGACGATAGCCATTATAACCTTAGGGATGCCATGTACAAAACTCGTAACGAGCTCTCTAATGACACTTGAGTCTATAATTGCGTTCAGATTAAACATATGTAAGAAGGCGTTTCTTTAAGGGGAATTAAAAATTATTTACTTTTTTGGTCTTTAGCATCATCCTCGATTGTTCCACCTGACAAACTTACAACATAGTTTATGACTTTTGAAAAATACATATCTACTACTGCAGAGAAAACCCCCAATGTATTCATATTACCGTCTATTTTGACCTTTAGATTATCTACATTTTTCTTGTAGGCCTCCTCCTCTTCTTCTTGTAATTTCTTAAAATTATTCATCTATAGTCTTTCTTTATACGTCTGGTCGTAAGTTTTTCTAAATTTTTGTTTCGCCCTCTTAATTTTCATTTTGATAGCACTTTCTGATTTATCGAGAATTCCTCCGATCTCTTTGATCGACATTTCGTCTTGATATTTCATAAGAAGTATTGTCCTGTCTCCTGATGGTATTTCTTTTAATATTGTCTTCAGTCTACCCACATTTACTTCTAAGAGGAAACTATCGTTCACATCTTCTTGTCTATCTAAATTCTCGAGAAAATCATCTACATATACACTTGGATCTTTCTTTTTCCTTCTTAAGAAGTCGATGCAATAATTGTATGTAATAGAATATATCCAAGTAGAAAATCTACTTTTTCCACTAAATTTGGCCATATTCATTAATATCTTCATCATTACATCCTGAGTGGCATCTTCGGCCTCACTTTCACTTTTGAGTAAGGATAGACACTTGCCGAAAATTTTACCTGAGTATCGTTTGTAGATAATATTAAAATATGCTACGTTGCGAGACTCTAAATAAAGCTTAACAAGCTCTTCGTCGGATATTTTCTTTGAAATATCCGTTGCTAATAAAGGACATAAAAGATTGATCAAAATGAGTATTTTTAAATGGGTTCTTTCTTTAGACGTTATATAAGGATAAAGTTACTGTTTTCGAGTAGAAAATGTTAAAATCTGACCTACAGAATGACACTCATAATATCATTAAATTTAGACATTGAGCTTTATCGTAATCCTATTTTTTAGTATACAAAGGACACAATATTCTAAAAATCAAAATATTACAATTGAATAAAAATATTACTTTATTACTCCTTCTCATCAGCCAACTGTATAGCTATAGTTCTTATAGTCAGGAAGATGAGCATGCTTTTTTTATAAAAGAAATATATGATTATACATTAGAGGATGGTCATTGTGACCAATGGTTGTCATATCTCTCGGATACAATAGGTGGACGTCTTTCTGGCTCGGACAATGCTGCTCGTGCAGTAGATTACACCCTGCGAGAGCTACAAGATATAGACATCGTTACTAAGGCATGGAAGCAGCCATGTATGGTTCCAAAATGGATCAGAGGAGACACGGAAGTGGTGCAATTAATATCAGAAGGAGAGACCTTAGATGTGCATGCATTATCATTAGGTAACTCCATCGGCACAGGTCCAGAAGGGATAATAGCAGATATTATCGAAGTGCACGGCTTAGATACTCTGGACTTGCTAGGTGAGGCGCAGATACGAGGTAAGATCGTATTCTATAATAGGCCGATGAGCAATCGACATACGAACACTATGTATGCCTATGGAGAAGCTGTAGATCAGCGTGTACAAGGTGCCACTAAGGCTTCTAAGTATGGAGCCGTAGCTGTTATCGTAAGGTCGATGACAACTAATCTCGATGACTTACCCCACACAGGTGTACAAGTGTATGGAGAAGGGGTGGAGCCTATACCTGCCCTTGCCATTAGCACTAATGACGCAGAGTTAATCAGTGATAGATTACGGTCTGGATCAGCACAGCTCTATATCAAAAATAATCCGCAGATACTCGAAGATGTAGAATCATATAACGTCATCGCAGAGATAAAAGGGAACGAATACCCTGACGAGATAATTCTTGTAGGCGGACATCTTGACTCATGGGATGTAGGCGGCGGTGCTCATGATGACGGGGCTGGCTGCGTACATGCCATGCAGGTCATACAGACGATGCAGGCATTAGCTTATAAGCCTAAGCGGACGATTAGGTGTGTCTTATTTATGAATGAAGAAAATGGTCTCGGTGGTGGCAAGGCGTATGCTCGTATATCGAATGCGAATAATGAGTTCCACCTTGCGGCATTAGAATCTGATAGCGGAGGATTTACGCCGAGAGGATTTGCTTGTTCTGGTCACGCAGATGTTTTCGAGGCTTATTTATCTAAGTTTCAGAAGTTTGATTTGTTCTTAGATCCATATGATTTATATCTAAAGGCAGGCGGTGGCGGAGCAGACATATCTCCATTGAAATCACAGAAAGGCTTACTCATAGGTTTTAAGCCCGACAACCAAAGGTACTTTGACTTTCATCATACGGAGGCAGATGTGTTTTCTGCTGTCAATGTCAGAGAGCTGAGAATGGGTGCAGCAGCCATCACAAGTCTCATATTCTTAATAGACCAATACGGATTATAATGGCGGTAGAAGTAAAATATAACGATAAGCTTTTCGAATTATTTATCTCTAAAGAGGAGATAGAAGAAATCGTCGTCAGAATCGCTAAAGAAGTCGATGCACACTATAGTGATATAGCTGATGAGATCATGCTTATCAGTATATTAGATGGATCGTTTGTATTTATGGCAGATCTTGTGAGACAGATAGAGCATCAGGTAGAGATACAATTTGTAAAGCTTAAGTCTTATGACAATATGCTTAGTAGAGGAGAGGTCGCCCATATATTGAAATTGCAACATAGCATGGAGGATAAGCATGTGTTAGTAGTAGAAGACATAATAGATACTGGATTGACTCTGGAGATATTTATAGAAGAGCTGCAGAAGCATAACCCTAAGTCTATTAAGACTTGTACGCTATTGAGTAAGCCTGAGATACATAATGATATCGTCGCTACTGACTTTGTCGGTCGGGAGATTGGGCCAGAGTTTGTGATAGGGTATGGGTTAGATATAGATGGTAAGGCAAGGCAATTGCCAGCTATTTACCGACTAAAAGTATAACAATAAGCTATATAGATATAGTATATAATCTTTATGCAATAATTACCACGCGACTATTTTTTATAAGTTGGAAATGTACTACTTTTGCATTTCGATTTTGACCCATGGTGTAATCGGTAACACACCAGTTTTTGGTACTGGCATTCAAGGTTCGAGTCCTTGTGGGTCAACTTAAGTAAGCCCTAAACCCCAAAATGGCTGGGTTTGGGGCTTTGATTTTTAAGAGAGTAACTATAAGGGAAACCTTTTTAGTGGAAAGTAGACTTGTGTATAGTATATCAAATAGCAAGCAACTGAATTAAACATGTACGAATAAAATAAATAAGTAACACCAACTCATCTTAATATATCTGACAATTTAAAAAGTCAACGTTGTTCTAAAGATGTCTGTGTTTTAACTTTATCTTTAGAATATGTCTAAGATTCTTGAATTCATAGCAGAAGAAACTGACGGGAAAAATTATAAATCCTATAAGTATTGCTTTGAATCCGTTGAAGTCCCTAAGCTCATTTATGAAGATAAAAAAGGTATCCAAGTAAAGAGAAAAGGAGAAACAGATAGAAGTCTCACCCAGTATAAATCTCTTAAAGAATTAGCTGACAAATTAAGTAAATCAAGTAGTCCTTTATTTAAATACTTTTTGGATGGCTCAAGAAGAACTTATAAAGTAGATGATATAGCTTATGGAAAAAGATTATACCCTATAATCGCTGGACAAATTGGAGTAGCGGTTTGTGAGCGAATAGACAAGCACACTTTCAAACCCTTCCTTCTTGAAAATCCACTTGTAATTTCAGTTCCAGAAAACGCCAATGCAACGACCTCTTTAGGGAACGACGATTTATTTTTTAATAATTTAAAGAATAAGATAAATCAACAAACTATTTTAGAAAAGCAAGGATTAAAAATTGCTAAAATACTTACTTATAAAAACACTGCACTTAAGGATAACGACAAATACGAAGATAGAGGAATCGCTAAGATTCAGAATGAAATGATAAATTTAGAACAGAATATTGTTTTTAATCTTGCAAAAAAGAAAAAGCTAAACGACAATTCATTTTTAATTAAGGACGGCTCTTTAGAGTATATGAAAACTGGCGAATCAAAAGAGCTGTCTCAAATAAAATCTAATTACGATTGTGTAGTTGGAGTGTCTAAACTTTTTAACCCCGAAGCTTTATCTAAAGATGTAAAAGATATTTCTCGTAAGATTGCAGAACTCCCCGTTTATTGTAGGACTCCAGCGTTCATGTATCAAACAGAACGAATACCTGATGTGAAGTTTTCTGTGTGGTATCTTAGAATAAGAAAAACCAATAGTCCATTTGAAGGTGTTCTAAAACTTGAGAAAATATTAGTTCGAGATATTCAAGAAGACGAGGGCCTAGACTCAGATGAAATAGACTTGATTAGTGCAAATATTATTAACGAAAGGAATCCAGTGTGCTATGGAAAAGATGCAAGATGGGCTAAACATTTATATCCTGTTTACATAACAGAAAACTACAAAAAGAGTAAATACTTGAGCGATTTACACTTTATAAATCTTTTTTAATATGGGGAAAATAATAGGTAAAGTAGCAGCAACTGAAAAGAAACCTACTACAATAGATGAATTTTACTTTTGGACTGACAAGCAAAGAATTCTTAATCCATTCGATGTGGTTAAGGTTGAACATATTGAGGAATCAATCACTTTTGGAATAATTGAAGAAATTTCTCATATAACAGATTCTGCCAGTTATTTAAGCAACTTTATTTCAAGCGATTTTGGAGATGTCAATTCTGAATCAAATTCTTTCAGAATAGGTATGAATTTCGTAAAAGCAAAAGTTTTAGGAAATAATAAAAGTATTTATACACCTGTATTAGATGGTAATAAAGTTGGCTTAGCAGATAAGGGTGAAGTATTGGAAGCTCTTGGCCTTAAAAATATAAAGAATCCGCTTATCTGTGGTTATATGGAGATGTATAGAGCGGAAGACAAAATTTCATTACCAGTACATTTTAATTCTCAATTTTTAATCGGTCCAGAAGGTGCACACTTAAATATTTCTGGAATATCTGGTTTAGCTGCAAAAACCTCATATACTATGTTTCTTATGAAAGCAATTCAGGAACAATATCTAAAGCAAAAAAAAGGTGAAGACTCTGTTGCTTTTGTAATGTTCAATGTAAAAGGGAGAGATTTACTGGCAATTGATGAGCCAAACGAAGAGCTTAGTAAAGAAGAAAAAAAGAGATATAAGGAAATGTTAGAATTAACTTCTGAACCGTTTCAAAACGTAAAATATTATTATCCTTATTCTGACCAATCAAAATCTAAAACATATTCATACGGTAACGCAAATGATATTGATTCACAAATTGATTTAGACAAGGGCCATAAGTATAAGTATGTTTTTGAGGATGATAAACTAAATCTGGATTTATTATTTTCAAATATTGAGGATTCCACTGGAACTATGGAATCAATTATTAATTTTATAATAACTGACCAAGGGGGATTTGATGAAGTATCAAGCTGGTCTCAGTTTGTAAGTAAGGTTGGAGAGTTTACTAAAGCAGGAAGAACTTCAGGAGATAAAGAAATTTCAGTTATGAGTTGGAGGAAATTTAAGAGAATAGTTTCGAAAGCTCTTAATAATTCAATATTTAGCAACAGAGTAGTTCCTGAGAAAAATGAAGTGAGGTTAAGAGATGCTATTGTTGATATTCAAAAGAATGAAATTAATGTTGTTGATATTGCTCGACTTGACCAAGATTCACAAGCTTTCGTATTTGGAGATGTAATAAGAGCAATCTACGAACTAAAATTAGGACAAGAAGAAAGAGATGAAAGTGAAATACCTTCAAAGATTATAATTTTTATTGATGAGCTAAACAAATATGCATCTAAAGATATTTCAAAAAACTCACCTATTCTTAGACAAATAATAGACATTTCGGAAAGGGGACGTTCCTTAGGAATAATTTTGTTCTCAGTAGAACAATTTAAAAGTGCAATTCATGATAGAGTGAAAGGGAATTGCGCAACTCATGCATATGGGAGGACAAATGCGATTGAAATTTCAAAAAGCGATTATCGTTTTGTCCCTTCTGTTTATAAAAACATGATGACTCGATTAGACCCTGGAGAATACATAATAGAACATCCTGTTTTTCGGTCACTTTTAAATATTAAGTTTCCTCGACCACTATACAAACAATTTCCAAATGGCTAAATCTCAAACAAAAATAGGAAAAGATGTCATTGAGTCATTGACATTAGGTATGTATGAGGATTCGAAATTTATATTTCGTGAATACATTCAAAATAGTGCTGACCAAATAGATAGGGCTGTTGAAGAAGGCTTGCTTGATAGTTTGCAAGATGGACTAATTGATATAAATATAAATTATAATCAAAAGAAAATTACAATTACTGACAATGCAACTGGAATCAAATCTTCAAAAGTTCAGTCGACTTTAAAGGACATTGCAAAATCAGGAAAAGATAGAACTAAGAATAAAGGTTTTAGAGGTATTGGGAGACTTGGTGGTTTAGCTTATTGTGACACCTTAACTTTTGAAACAAGTGCAGAGGGAGAGTCTACAAAATCTACTTTGATATGGGATTCTCAAAAACTTAAAGCTATTATAAACAATAGAGCTACTAAAGAAGATGCAATAAAGGTAATTGATGATGTCACAGAATTTTCAACATCAAAAGAAGACAAAAGTGAGCACTATTTTAAAGTAATTCTAAATGGTGTATCAAATGAAGTGCTTCTCGATAAAGATGATATTTACAGTTACCTTTCTATGGTATCACCCGTTCCTTACAGTAAAGGTTTTATTTATAAATCTCGAATTTATAAATACGCAAAAGAAAATAACCAACAGATTGACGAGTACAAAATATTTGTAAATAGGAATCAAGTATTCAAAAATTATTCAACTAGTATATATGCTGGTGAATCTGGTAACAAGAAAAAAGTTGATGAGGTATACGATATTGAATTCTTTGATGTAGATGATGAGAATGGTGATATAATAGCTTGGGGATGGTATAGTATTTCAAAATTTGAAAAAGTAATGCCATCAGTAAACACAGCTCGTAGCATTAGATTGCGAAAAGGAAATATACAAATAGGTTTAGAAGATTGCTTAACAAAACTTTTTAGAGAACCAAGAGGTACAAAATATTTCTTTGGAGAAGTCCATGCAGTTGATGCTGAGTTAATTCCTAATGCAAGACGGGATTACTTCTTAGATAATTATACTTTAAAAAAATTTGAAAAAAGTCTTAAACAAAAATTTGACGAATTGCACAAGCTGTATTATTTCTCTTCTAAAGTAAGAAATGAACGAAAAAAGATAGATGAACTCAAAAAACTAAGCAAGGAAATAAAGCAAAAATCTAAAGCTGGATTTACAGACCAACATGAAGAAAAGAAATATCAAGATAAATTTATAAAAACTAAAGAAAAGGCTGAGAAAGCAGCAAATGAGCTTATCAAAACAAAAGAAAAGGTAAAAGTAGCTTCCAAGGCACAGCAAAAGGTTTTTGACAAAATCATCGGAGTAGAAGAACCAAATGTAGAAAAAATACGAGTACCCAAAGCAGCTAAAAAAACAAAATTTATCACTGATGATATCAGTTCGCTTAATAGAAAAGAAAAGAAGTTAGTTTCCCGTATCTTAGGCGTAATTGATAATGTGTTACCCAAAGACTTGGCAAATATTTTGAAGGAAAAGATAAAAGAAGAACTGTCGTGAAAATATCTATAGAAAATTTTAAGTCCATTAGGCAACTGCATGAGTTTGAAATCAAACCCATGACTATCTTGTCAGGGGTTAACAGTTCTGGAAAGTCTTCATTTATACAGTTTTTGCTATTGATGAAGCAGTCATTGGAGAAGAGCTCTACCAAGGAGGTTTTAGATTTGAAAGGTGAATATTTTCAAACGAATTCTTTTGTCGACTTGGTTAATCAAAAAAATATTGCAAATGATGTTAGTTTTTCCTTTTCATTATCACCGAATCAATTTACCATACCAACTTATTTAATTGATTTCAGTGAATTTGTTATTAATGGAAGTTTAAGTCAACTTAACAAAATAATTTATTTAACAAATTTTGAAATTGATTTAATTTCTAAGGAAAAAAATGCATCGAAAAAATTTACCTTAAAAAACATACATCATTCTGAGTATAACTTAAAGACCAACATTGACATTTTTGGTGACCGTTTGATGGAGGATAATTCTTACAATATTTATGTTGATTTTGTTTCAATATTTCCAGATAAATTTGAAAGATATTTAGATTTAAAAGGAGATAGTGCAAAGGGTTACCATCCAAGAGTTTATGATGTTTTTAAGATGGATTGGATCAAAAATGGTATTGACTCATTTTTTGAAAATATACATTACATCGGCCCAGCCAGAGTAAAACCAAAAGAATCATACTACGAAGACAAAGGAAACGAGAAATATGTAGGATTAGATGGGGGATTTACTGCACAAATCATGCATGATCTTGCCGATGAAAAAGTAGCATCTAAGAAGCTTACTGAAGAAAACACTACATTTAGATACGAAGCGTTTAATGGAGAACTATTAAATGTTATTAACTATTGGCTCTGCGATTATTTTGGAGTAGGTGGGAAGATTTATGCAAAAAAGGAAAATGATAATTTCAAAATATTCTTAAAAGACGACAATGATCTTGAAATTAATATCCGACATGTAGGATATGGCATAAGTCAAATCTTGCCAATAATTGTACAAGGTCTACTGCTTACCAAAGGTCAGACTCTGATTATAGAACAACCAGAGTTACATTTACATCCTAAACTCCAAAGTAAGTTGTATGACTTTTTATATAGTCTTACACTAAAAGAAGTCAAGGTGATTGTAGAGACACATAGTAGTCACTTCATTACACGTATGCGTCGTAGAATAGCAGAAGACATAAGTAATGAGATGGATGACCTAATAAATTTAACCTTTATTGAGCATGGTGTTTTTAAGAAACTAAATATTGATGATTATGCTGTGATGGATCATTTTCCAGAAGATTTTATTGAATCTTATGAAACTGAAATAAGTGCATTGATACAAGCTCAAATGAATAAAAGATTAAAAAATAAATGATTAAATCGGTTGCGATAGATATATCAGCTTTTATTTGGAGTGAAGATAAATTCAATGATAATTCCTATCCATTTTGGTCATTAATCCAACAAAAAATTCTATTGTTAGATTTATTTAAAAAATTTAGACACAGGATTTCAATTTATATGGGAGATGAATTGCTATCTCAGATATGGACTTCGTTTCCTTATAGAAAAACTCCTACAAGCACTAAGGATAGAAATTTGAGAATTTCTCTATTTCTGATGAATACAAGTTTTCAAGTTTATGAGAAAAATGACAAGCAAATTTTAAGTGAACCAACTCAAGAGAAAGAATATTTCTCGAATGAAGTAAAAGTTGAGATAAGGAATCTAATGCATTCAATCCACAACTCAGAATCTGTTACTTATTTTTCATTTCAGTCGGTTTATGAAGGAAGTAATGACCTAAAGACAATTAGTAGTATTCAAAGGTCGCATAAAACTTATGTTATAGTAGATGTAGATTCTGTAAATGATATTCAAGATTCATTCTTTCCAAAATTTGACCATCATAAAAAACATGACCCAGAAAACCCTTGGTCAAATGCAAGTCGATTGAGATGCATCAAAAATAAAGGAGTTCCACAAAACATTCTCAATATAGCCATATTTGATAATGGCAAATATTATGGATACGATGAAGGTAACAGTGTTTGGATAATTTTTAGAAGCCACAAAGACAATTTATATCATGGATATGAGGAGATAGACGAAAATAGAATTCCTATTGCAGTAAAAAAACAGAAATAAAGCATTGAAGAAATTTCCCACCATAGGAAAAACAGTCATAGAGACCTTGACTCTTGGGATGTATGAAAACTCCTTAATCATCTACCGTGAATACGTGCAAAATGCCGCTGATGCAATAGATGAGGCTGTAGAGTTACGTATACTCTCTCGAAAATCTGACGGTGAAATCAATATCGGTATTGATAAGGCAAATAGAAAAATTACCATTCAAGATAATGCTACTGGTATTTCATCTGAAAATGCATTAAATTTTCTTGGAGATGTGGCGAACTCTCAGAAAAACAGCATAAAAAATAAAGGTTTTAGAGGAATAGGACGTTTAGGCGGTATGGGTTATTGTGAGCAATTGATCTTTGAAACTAGTGCTAAGGACGAAAGAGTTAAGACCACCATAACCTTAGATGCCAGCCGATTAAGAAAGATTATTGATAACGATGCTGATACTCGTGATGCAGCAGCGGTGATGAGTGTGATAACAAATTTAGAAAAGGACGATGAGGAGACAGATGCTCATTATTTCAAGGTGACTTTACAAGGTGTGACTAATAAGAAATTACTTGATACTACGGATGTCAAAGATTATCTTTCAATGGCGGCTCCAGTGCCGTTCTCTGATGACTTTGCTTTTAAAGATAAAATCTATAAAGAATTTAAAAAAAGGAATTTCTTCCTAGATGAATATGATGTTCATTTAACTATTAATGACAATATTAAATTGCACAAACCATATAGAAACCAATTGCTTACAAAAGTAGGAAGTAAACCAGTTGATCTTATTGATATTGAGATATTCGAAATCACTGATGAGCAAGGAGAGGTAATTGCATTAGGGTGGTTTAGCGTAACTACTATATCTAATTTTAAAATAGATAAACAATATATAGAAAGATCATTGAGGCTAAGGCATAAAAACATACAATTAGGAGATGCCAGTGCCTTAGATCGTTTCTTTACTAAGGACAGTAGATTCAACAATCACTACGTTGGCGAAGTACATGCAATAGCAGATGAATTTAGACCCAATGCGAGACGAGATTATTTTAATGACAGTGCCAAAGTTTCTCAATTTGAAGAACAGTTGCAAAAAGTCTTGGATGATTTGAATGATCTATCACATGACTCTTCTGCAATTCATGGATTTGTTACAAAAACTACAGATTACAAAAGTGAAAAAGAAGCTTTCGATAAGAAGAAAGAAGAAAATAAGTTTAGAAGTGAGGCCCAAGAAAATGAGCAATGGAATAAAGTTGACAAATTGCTAAAGGAAGCTAAAGCTGCTAAAAAGAAATTAAAAAAAGTATTAGATAAGTCAAATAATAGACTGGCAAAAAAAATATATGATGCAAAATCTAAAGACATTATTCTAAGTTTAGAATCTTTTGATAAACCTAGAACAGGAAGTTATCCTAAACCAGCCTTGCCACTCCTTAATAAAAAACAAAAAATAGTAGTTGTAGAAATATTTGAATTATTAAGGAAAGAATTAGATATCAATAAGGCGGAAAAGCTCATTAAAAAAATAATTGAAAAATATAGCGATTAGTGAAGAAGCAGACTAGGAATATATTATTAGTAGAGCCAGGATATAAGAATAAATATCCACCCATAGGATTAATGAAAATTGCGACCTATCATAGAATGTTGGGTGACAACGTAAAATTCTACAAGGGAGATATTTCTAAATTTATTTTTGATGGTATAATAGAAGAAACTATTATTCAATTATCATCTATCGATGATTCAATCGACTGGAAGAACAAAAAAGATAAAATAGTTCAAGTAATTAGGACTGGTCATGGGACAAAACTTAAGACTTTTTTAAAAGAACTAACAGAGGAAATAAATGATGTATTTACAATCCCCTTGATTGAGGTATGGTTAAAACATTATATCAGTTTTTATAGAAAGAAGCAGTATAAAGATGATCCTAAATGGGACAGAGTTTATGTGACTACTTTATTTACATTTTATTGGAAAATAACGATAAAAACAATAGAAGCATGTAAAGACTTAGTTAAAGACTTAGATGAATTAAAAGTTGGTGGAGTTTTAGCTTCTTTATTGACAAAGGAAGTAGAGGAAGAAACAGGTTTAAAAACAATTACTGGCTTATTGGATAAACCAGGCTTACTTGACCCAAAATTAAAAGAAGCAAAATCAATTGTGATTGATGACTTGCCTTTAGACTACTCTATTCTGGATGAAATAGAATATAAGTATCCTACAGGAAGTGCATACTTCACATTTATGACTAAGGGCTGTACAAGGACTTGTGCTTTTTGCAGTGTACCAATTTTAGAGCCAACATATAAAGAGAAAATCCCAACAAAAGATAAGTTTAAAGCAATAAAGAAATTATATGGAGAACAACAAAATCTCCTTCTTATGGATAATAATGTTTTAGCATCTCCTAAATTCCCTGAAATTATAAAAGAAATTAAGCAAATGGGATTTAAAAAAGGCTCAACTTTTATTGAACCTAATCAGCTTGATATATCTGTTAGAAATTTAAAAAAGGGGATTAACGACAATGCATATATTAATAGAATTTATAGTCTACTTGAATTATTTATTGATAAAAGGGTCAAAGGTGAGGCAGCCAAATTAGTTTATGATATTTATGATGATTATAAGCTTCTTTCAAGAGAAACATTAAAAAAGTCAAACATCATAAAAGCTTATAAACTCCTTAAACCTCTGTACGAAAAATATAGGGATAAAACTTCAAAGCTTAGATATGTAGATTTTAATCAAGGAACTGATGCTCGTTATGTTACAGATGAAATAATGAAACTTATCAGTGAGATACCTATTAATCCATTGAGAATTGCTTTCGACTATTGGGGAATGAAAAAACAATATGAAAATGCCGTTCGATTAGCTGCCAAATATAAAATAGATAGGTTGTCAAATTATCTCCTCTTTAACTTTAAAGACAAACCAGAGCATCTCTATCAAAGAATGAAACTCAATGTTGAGTTATCAGAAGAATTAGATATTCATATTTATTCCTTCCCCATGAAGTATATTCCACTATTTGGTGAAGAAGCTAAACACAGAAAATTCATTGGCAAATTTTGGAATCCAAAGTTCATAAGGGCTATTCAATCAATTAGTAACGTTACACGTGGAATAGTTCCACCAGGTCGGAGTTTCTTCGAAAAGGCATATGGTAAAGACCTTTTTGAATATTTTGAAATATTGTATATGCCTGAAACTTATATTATTTATCGAAAACTTTTTGAACAGGAATTAGGTCTAACTGAAAAGTGGCAGATGATTTTCAGGTCATTAGAAAAAGAAGAGCTTCAAGAGGCAAAATCAATAATAGAGCAAAATGATTTTACAATGTTAGACGAGAAAACTTCGAACAGAAAAATTAAGCATTTGCTAGAACATTATACAGTATCAAGAGATGACGTAAGAGAAAGTGATGATGAATATGTTTCTATAAAAAAGAAATTCGACCATTTAATAAATAATGACCAATTCATAGATTTGACGCTAACTTATGATTATGAAGAAAGGTTTGAAGATGTTATAATTATTTCCGATTAGCGACTTGTAATGGAAAATTAGATTATGTTTTTTAACATAAAATTTCACAAAAAAAAATTTAGCGACTTCAAGCTACATCATATTCATTAAAGAGGGGGAGTCCCTCTTCTCGGGATATACTGTATAATGGCGCCTATTTGACCCCCCCCCCCCCGAATGGCGCAAGCTGACCCCCTATGATTCAGTAGTGGATTTCAAAGATAATTAATAGATACTAAGTACTTTTCCTTAGGCTTTTTCCTTTCAATTCTATTTTAGAATATTTTGCTGTGAGACGATCTAAGATGGCGTCTGCGACAGTTGTTTCTAAATCCCTAATTTATTTTTGATCAAATCCTCAATATCGCGGTAATTAGATATTTCAATTAGTGATTTCTTAAATTCTAAATAAAATTGATCTGTGTATATATATGCGAAATCTTTTAAGAATATGCCTTCAAGTGCATAATCTCATGAAAGTGTACCACCTAATCTCATCCAAAGTGTACCACTTAATTAGGCAATAATTCATAAGTAAAATTAATTGTTTTTTATTGTTTTATATAGTGAGCTAGGAGGTCTTGTGTAA
>Ga0209187_1000659_pt1 | contig 53614 bp, 42 predicted proteins | sample BantaG_FD_187430 | JGI IMG/M metagenome (GOLD analysis project Ga0209187, IMG submission 187430) | Marine algal microbial communities from Bantry Bay, Ireland - BantryBay_4 metaG (SPAdes) (version 2) | ecosystem: Host-associated > Algae > Red algae > Unclassified | place: Bantry Bay, Ireland...
AAAAATTAAAATTTAAAGTAAAAAACAAATTCAAAACAGTAAAAGCACTAATGAATATGATTTTTCAACAGTAAAAATTAAATAAATAGATACAATTTAAATATCAAAACAAAATTTTATTGATAAACCATACTTTTCGGAAAGACACTAGTTACTTAATCAGTCAATGCATCTTAGAAATAACAAAAAACCCATCAACTCTACTTGTTCTTAATCTAATTCAGCGTATTTTAGCATCAAAGAGAAAAATGAAAAAGATAAAAAAGTTATTGGTGGCTAACAGGGGCGAAATTGCAATTAGAATATTAAGAGCTGCTTCAGAAATGCACATTAGAACAGTAGCCATTTATACTTATGAAGACCGATATTCTCTACATCGCTACAAAGCTGATGAAGGCTACCAAATAGGAGAAGACAACGAACCATTGAAACCCTATTTAAATATTAATGAAATTATTCAATTAGCTTTGGAAAAAGGCGTAGATGCCATACATCCTGGCTACGGCTTTTTGTCAGAAAATGTAGCTTTAGCCAAAGCTTGCGAACAAAACAACATTATTTTTGTTGGGCCGCGCCACCAAGTAATGGAGCAATTGGGCGACAAGGTAAAAGCCAAAATTTTAGCCAAAAAAGCACAAGTACCTTTAATAGAAGATAGTCAACAAGCACTAACTACTATAGAAATTGCAACAAGCGAGGCTAACAGAATTGGTTACCCAGTAATGATGAAAGCAGCATCTGGCGGGGGCGGACGTGGAATGCGCGTAGTGAAAAGTGAGGAACAACTAAACAAAGCATTTATTGAAGCAAGGCGAGAAGCCAAAAACGCCTTTGGAGACGATACCGTTTTTTTAGAAAAATATATAGAAAACCCAAAACACATTGAAGTACAATTACTGGGCGATAATCATGGCAATTTAATTCATTTATACGAGCGCGATTGTTCGGTACAACGGCGTTTTCAAAAAGTTGTAGAAGTAGCACCTGCTCCAAATTTACCAGAAGATTGTAAAGCCAAATTATATGAATATGGTTTAAAAATTGGAAAAGCGGTTAACTATAACAATGCTGGCACGGTTGAGTTTTTGGTAGATGCCCAACACAATATTTATTTTATAGAAGTAAACCCTCGCATACAAGTTGAACATACGGTTACCGAAGAAATTACGGGCATTGATATTGTACGAAGTCAAATATTAATTGCAGCTGGTAAACGTTTAGATTCTTCAGGTTTAAGGTTAACCCAAGATAACATACAAAAAAATGGTTTTGCTATACAATGCAGAATTACTACCGAAGATCCGGCAAATGATTTTAAGCCCGATTTTGGCACTTTAATCGCTTACCGTAATGCCGCAGGTTTTGGTATACGCTTAGATGAAGGTAGCTCCTATCCGGGCATGAAAATATCTCCTTTCTTCGATTCGTTGTTGGTAAAAGTAACCGCCAGCGGCAGAACGTTGAAAGGTGCAAGCCAACGATTAGACAGAGCTTTAATTGAATACCGAATAAGAGGTGTAAAAACCAATATCGAATTTCTGCGAAACATTATTAGTCACGAAAAATTTAAGAAAGGCAATTGTACCGTTGGTTTTATTGATAACTATCCTGGTTTATTTGCCTATCGCCCAAAGCGCGACAGAGCTACTAAAGTATTACGCTATTTAGCTGATGTTACTATTAATGGCAACCCAAATGTTAAGGTAAAAGAAGATCGTGTTTTTGAAACACCAATTGTACCATCTTACCAAAAATATAAAAAACCAGCAGATGGCACTAAACAAATATTAGACAAAAAAGGAGCCGATGGATTAGCCAACTGGTTAAAAGATCAAAGTAAAATACAGATAACCGATACTACTTTTAGAGATGCCCATCAATCTTTATTAGCAACCCGAATGCGCAGTAAAGATATGTTGGCAGTTGCTGAAAGTTATGCTCAACATCATCCTAACTTATTTTCTATGGAAGTATGGGGCGGTGCAACTTTTGATGTGGCGATGCGCTTTTTAAAAGAATGCCCATGGAAGCGATTACGCAATATTAGAAAAGCAATACCTAATATATTAACTCAAATGTTGCTGCGTGGTTCTAATGCGGTGGGTTATACGGCTTATCCTGATAATTTGGTAGTTGCCTTTATAGAAAAAGCAGCCGAAAATGGAATGGATATTTTCAGAATTTTCGACTCGCTAAACTGGGTAGAAAATATGAAGGTGAGTATTACCACGGTAAGAAATAACACCAATGCTATTGCCGAAGCTTGTATTTGTTATACTGGCGATGTTAGCAACCCTAACGAAAATAAATATACTTTGCAGTATTATATTGATATGGCTAAACAGTTAGAAGATGCTGGCGCGCATATTTTAGCTATTAAAGATATGGCTGGTTTGCTTAAACCTTATGCGGCAACCGAACTTGTTAGTGCTTTAAAACAAAACGTAGCCTTACCCATACATTTACATACACACGATACTTCGGGTGCGCAATTAACCACTTATTTAAAAGCAATTGAAGCTGGGGTTGATGTGGTAGATGTGGCACTTAGTTCGCTTTCGGGTTTAACCTCGCAGCCCAATTTTAATACTTTAATAGAAATGTTGAAAGGCCAAACTGTTTGCCCCGATATGGATACCACTTCACTAAATAATTTTGCCGATTATTGGGAAAACGTAAGGCAATATTATTACCCTTTTGAAAGTGGTTTGAAAAGTAGCACCGCCGATGTGTATCAACACGAAATACCTGGCGGGCAATATTCTAACCTAAAACCACAAGCAACTGCTTTGGGCGTAGGCCACCGAATGAACGAAATTAAAACTACTTACGAAGCGGTTAATAAGTTGTTTGGCAATATTGTTAAAGTAACACCAAGCTCAAAAGTGGTGGGCGATTTAGCAATTTATATGGTGCTAAATAACTTAACTGTTAAAGATGTTTTAAACCCCGATAGTAATATTGATTTTCCGGCAAGTACCAAAACATTTTTTAGAGGCGAGCTGGGGCAACCTTTTGGCGGCTTTCCGAAAGCTTTACAAAAAATTGTTTTAAAAGAGGAAATTGCTTTAACCGAAAGGGCTAATGCTTCTTTAACACCTGTTGATTTTGACAAAGAATTTCAAACATTTAAACAAGATTTTGATACTTCTTTAACCATTGAAGATTTTATAAGTTATAAGCTTTACCCCAAAGTATTTGCCGATTATTATCAACACAAAAAAGTATTTGGTAATGTAAGTGTTATACCTACGCCACAGTTTTTTTATGGTTTAAAAGTTGGGGAAGATGTGTTGGTAGAAATTGCACCAGGCAAAAACATTATTCTTAAATTAATTTACGTTAGTGCTACTAATGATGAAGGCGAAAAAAGAGTTTCCTTTAATTTAAATGGACAAAACAGAACTATAATTGTAAAAGATATTTATGCTGATGTTAAAAAGGAAGCACATAAAAAAGCCGAAGAAGAACATGAAATTGGTTCTCCGCTACAGGGCATGTTAAGCAAATTATTAGTAGAAAAAGGCGATGCGGTTAAGCACAACCAACCTTTATTTATTATTGAAGCTATGAAAATGGAAACCACCGTTACCGCACCTTTTGAAGGAATAATTGACAATATTGAACTAACACAAAGCACCATTGTTGAAGCCGATGATTTGGTGTTGCTGCTGAAGAGGATTTAATCTTAAAAAAGGTGTGTGGGCAATTTTTATAGATATACATTCGTGTCACTACTGAAAATTACAATAACAGATTGAGCCACGAATTAAAACTTCTATTTCTATTAGTGATAGAGTAGTAACCTTACTATCAAAAGGTAAGCTGGATTAATTCCCCTTCAAATGTTGAAGGGATGGGCTTTTTCGAAAGAAAAAGGTCAGGTTAGACACTATCCTATTTTTTGTGTAAACGCTTTGTTTTAGTTTTTGATTCTATCTTCAAACATAGTAATAAATTCGTCTCCTAATTTTAACCGAATCCGTACCTCTTCTGGACAAAGCGTTTAAAATGCACTAAACTGTCGCAAAAACCTTTATTGCGTTTTACTACAAACAATTACAATTTATTTAAGCCTACCCCAGCACCAAAACATTCTCTGCCTTAGCCTCCAACTTGCTAACACCGTCACTCAAAAAAGCATCTACTTCAATAGCCGCTTCGCGCCCTTCAGAAATGGCCCAAACCACTAAAGATTGACCACGCCGCATATCACCAGCCGTAAACACTTTATCTACATTAGTTTTATAATTATCATCCTCCACAGTACCTCGTTGGGTAAGGCTAACCTTTAACTGTTCTAACAAACCTTCTTTTTGTGGATGAATAAAACCCATGGCCAAAAACACCAAGTCGCAGGGGATAATGCGTTCCGTACCTTCCATTTCCTGCATTTTCATTCTTCCGTTTTCACCTTGCTGCCAGGTTACTTCCACTACTTTTATACCGCTTAGGTTTTCCCCATCTTCGGAAACAAAAGCTTTGGTTAATAAAGCCCATTCCCGTTCACAACCTTCTTTGTGAGAAGAGGAAGTTCTTAAAACCATAGGCCAAAGCGGCCAGGGATCTTTGTCGGTGCGTTGCGTACCGGGCTTGCCTAAAATTTCAATTTGTGTAACGCTGTTGGCTTTTAAGCGGTTGCTGGTTCCAATGCAATCCGAACCCGTATCGCCACCGCCAATCACTACTACGTTTTTATCTTTAACAATAATGTTATCTTTTTTATGGAGCTTATCTCTGGCAACCATTCTGTTTTTCTGCTCTAAGTAATCCATCGCAAAATAAATACCTTTTAAGTGCCTGCCTACAATATCCAAATCTCTTGGAATAGTTGAGCCGCCACACAAAACTACTGCATCAAACTTATTCAATAATTCGTTAGCTTTAATAGCTACGCCAACGTTGGTATTGGTTTTAAAAATTACCCCTTCAGCTTTCATAATTTCTAACCTTCTATCAATTACATCTTTACCCAATTTAAAATCAGGAATTCCGTAACGCAGCAAACCTCCAATTCTATCATTTCTTTCAAAAACAGTAACCGAATGTCCGGCTTTATTTAACTGATCGGCGCAAGCTAAACCTGCTGGTCCGCTACCAACAATGGCCACTTTTTTATCGCTTCTTTCAATATCGGTAATTGGTGTTGCCCAGCCATTTTCATAAGCTTTTTCGGTTATTGATTTTTCAATAAATTCTATAGTAACTGGTTTTTCGTTAATGCCTAACACACAAGCTGCTTCGCAAGGCGCCGGGCAAATTCTACCGGTAAACTCTGGAAAATTATTGGTAGAACTTAATATTTCAAAAGCCTGTTTCCAATCTTCTTGGTAAACCGCATCATTAAATTCAGGTATTAAATTACCTAAAGGGCAGCCGCTATGACAAAAGGGAATACCACAATCCATACAACGTGCGGCTTGTTCGGTTTTGTGTTTATCTTTAGTATCTACATAAAATTCTTTAAAATGTGATACTCTTTTTTCGGCAGCTTCCGTTTTGGGCAATGCTCTGTTATATTTTAAAAATCCATCTACTTTGCCCATATTAACTTGCTTTTGTTTTTATTAATTGCTGCTTTTCTAATGCCAATTTATATTCTTCTGGCATTACTTTGCTAAAGTTTTTTTGTTCCGTTTTCCAGTTTTCTAAAATATGTTGGGCAATTTTACTACCCGTATATTTATGATGATTTTTGATCAGAGTCTTCAACAAAGTTAAATCATTTTTATGGGGCGTTTCTAACAAAACCATTTCGGTGTTCACATTATGGGTATTGTGTAAATCTTTCTTTTCAGCATCATATAAAAAAGCTATACCGCCACTCATACCAGCAGCAAAGTTGTTTCCTTTTCTACCCAAAATTACTACAACTCCGCCCGTCATATACTCGCAACCATTATGCCCTATGCCTTCAATAACTGCTTTTACGCCGCTATTTCTAACACAAAAACGATCGCCGGCAATGCCACTAATATATGCTTCGCCATTGGTTGCGCCATACATCGCTACGTTGCCAATAATTACATTTTCGTGCGATTTAAATTCATTATCTCTATCGGGTTTAATAATTAATTTTCCCCCACTTAAACCTTTGCCAGTATAATCATTGGCAGCACCTTCTAAATCAAAAGTAATTCCTTTGGCTAAAAAAGCACCAAAACTTTGCCCGGCCACCCCTTTAAATTTAAACTGGATGCTATCGTCCTCAACTTCTTTATTACCGTAAATTTTTGTTAGCTCGTTACTCAACATAGCACCAACTGTTCTATCTGTACTTTTTATGGGTATGATGCCTTTGTAAGTGGTTGTTTTTCCAATAAAATCTGTCAAAGCCATTAAGCGACGATCCAACACCTGCTCCAAATTATGGTTTTGTTTGGTAGAACAAAACATTGTATTATTGTACTTATTATCTTCTCTGTAAAGAATAGGATTAAGATTTAAATTTTCTGTTTTCCAATGGTTTTCTAATTTTACAATCTCTAACAAATCGGCTCTTCCAACCAATTCATTTATGGTTTTAATGCCCAATTCTGCCATCAAGGCTCTAAGCTCTTCGGCCAAAAAATGAAAATAGTTTACTACGTGTTCGGGCTTGCCTGTATATTTTTTACGTAAGGTTTCATTTTGTGTAGCAATGCCAACCGGGCAAGTATTTAAGTGACATTTACGCATCAAAATACAACCCTCAACCACCAAAGCTCCGGTAGCGATGCCCCATTCTTCTGCGCCCAACATGGTTGCAATAGCCATATCTCGTGCTGTGCGAATTTGCCCATCGGTTTGTAAAACAACTCTATCGCGCAAGCCATTTTTTACTAAGGTTTGATGAGTTTCGGATAAGCCCAACTCCCAGGGTAAACCTGCATGGCGAATAGAACTCAAAGGCGAAGCTCCCGTTCCTCCATCGAAACCGCTAATTAAAATATGATCGGCGTGGGCTTTGGTTACACCCGAAGCAATAACACCAACGCCAGTTTTTGCTACCAATTTTACACTAACGCGTGCGCTACGATTGGCATTTTTCAAATCAAAAATCAGTTGCGCTAAATCTTCAATTGAATAAATATCGTGATGTGGTGGCGGAGAAATTAAACCAACGCCCGGTGTTGAATTTCTCACCCGTGCAATATTTTTATCTACTTTATGGCCAGGTAGCTGCCCACCTTCACCCGGCTTTGCACCTTGCGCAATTTTAATTTGCAGTTCTTCGGCATTGGTCAAATAATTAATATCCACCCCAAACCGACCACTCGCAACTTGTTTAATTGCTGAACGTTTCCAGTCTCCATTTTCCATTTTTGGATAACGGCTTTCATCCTCGCCTCCTTCGCCGCTGTTGCTTTTGCCACCAATACGGTTCATCGCAATAGCTAAAGTGCTATGGGCTTCTTCACTAATCGAACCAAAACTCATCGCCCCAGTTACAAAGCGTTTTAAAATATTTTCTGCAGGCTCAACCGAGCTCAAAGAAATCTTCTTACCATTATTTTTAATATTAATAAAACTGCGAAGTGTACTATTATTATGATCTAAATCATTAATTACAGCAGAGAACTTTTTATAGGTTTCATAATTATTAGTACGGGTAGCATGTTGTAATAAATGAATAGATTGTGGATTGAACAAATGATACTCGCCTCGCTGTTTCCATTGGTAAGTGCCTGTGTCGGGTAACTTATCATAACCTACATCAAAGGCCAGTTTGTGTTTCACTTCGTTTTCTTTTTTAAAGTCCGTAAATCGCATACCGCCAATACGAGTTATCGTACCTTTAAAACATTTGTTCACCACTTCTTCGCTAATGCCGAGTGCTTCAAAAGTTTGCGCACCTTTATAAGATGCAAGAGTGGAGACACCGAGTTTAGATATGATTTTCAATAAGCCTTTATCAACTGCTTTTATATAATTTTTTATGGCTTCTGTAGCTTCTATATTATTTTTTTTGGCAAGATGGGCTGCAGTTTGTAAAGCAATATATGGGCAAACTAAATCAGCCCCAAAAGAAAGCAAGGTGGCAAAATGATGCGTTTCCCAAACATCGCCAACTTCTAATACTAAACTCACTTCTTTGCGCAAACCAATTTCAATTAAAAAATGATGCAAGGCACCAATAAGTAATAAAGAAGGAATGGCTAACTGGTCAGCATTTAATCCGCTGTCCGTTAAATAAATCAGTTTTTTTCCTTTGTCAATTTCGAGTTCTACTTGTATGCAAATGGCATCAATGGCAATTTCTAATGGATCTTTTTTATCATATAATAGCTCAAATTTTGCTACTTGAAATTCTTCTAAATCATTATTAATTAAATTTGCGAGTTGCTGCTCGGTTAGTAAAGGCGAATCGAAACGGATGGTTTTGGCCTCAGTTTCACCAATGTTTACAATTTTGCTGCCGCCACCAATAGCCGTTGACAAACTCATATAATATTTTTCGCGCAGGCTGTCAATTGGTGGATTGGTAACCTGTGCAAATTGCTGCTTAAAATAATTTGCCGGATGTTGCGCTATTTTTGACAACACCGCCAAAGGAATGTCTGCTCCCATAGAACCAACGGGCTCTTTAGCATTGGAAGTCATGGCATTTACAATTAGAGCTTCGTCTTCTAAAGTAAAACCAAAGGCAATTTGTTTTTGTTTTAGATTTTTCCCCAGATAATTTTTACCATCTGAATTAGGAATTAGAACGGGGCTTACCGGTAAATCACTAATATGTTGCGCATTATTTGCCAGCCATCCGGTATAATCTTTTCGTTTACATATTGTTTCTTTTAATTCTTTATCGGTAATAATGCGTTTCTCTTCAATATCGGCCACCAACATTTTACCAGGCTTTAGTTTTCCTTTTTTTATGATCTTACTTTCGTCTAAATCGATTACGCCGGCTTCGCTTGCGAGTATCAACAAGTTGTCAGAAGTCATCACATAGCGTGAAGGTCGCAAGCCATTTCTATCTAAAGTGGCGCCTACAATTGTACCATCGGTAAAGCAAATAGAAGCGGGGCCGTCCCAGGGTTCTAACACCGCATCGTGATACTCGTAAAAAGCTTTTTTATGCGCGGCTAATTGATGGTTGTTTTGCCAGGCTTCGGGTATCATCATCATAATAGTGTGCGGAATGGAGCGACTGGCGGTCAATAAAAAATCTACCACATTATCAAAGTTTCCACTATCGGAAGTAAAAGGGTCGCAAACAGGAAAAACATTAATCAGCTTATTATCGGCTCTTGCCCGTCGTTCCATATTTTTCTCCCGGGCATTCCACCAGTTAATGTTGCCTTGTATGGTGTTAATTTCACCGTTGTGCGCAATGCATCTAAAAGGTTGCGCCAACTTCCACTTAGGTACGGTGTTGGTTGAAAAACGACTGTGAATAATGGCAATAGCGGTGGCAAATTTACGATCTAACAAATCTTTATAATAGCTGCGTAATTGTATAGCTCTAAGCAAACCTTTATACACAATGGTTTTAGAAGACAGCGAGGCGATATAAAAATCATCACGCAAACTAAGGTCGCCACTAAAGTAAATTTCTTTTAAAATTTCGTGCCGTAAAAAGTAAAAGCGTGATTCAATAGCTTTATTGTTAAAGCTATCCGTTTTAAAAAACAGTTGAAAAATTTCTGGTTCCGATTCCAATGCAGTTTCGCCTAAGCCAGAATTGTTCACCGGCACTTTGCGGGTATGAAATATTTTAAAATCGTGTTGCCTGGTATATTTATGAATTACCTCAAAGCAATATTGTTGTTTGTCTTCATCTTTAGGTAAAAAAATCATGGCTACTCCATACTTACCTATATCAGATAGCGTAACCCCTTCTTTTTCTAATTCTTTTTTAAAAAAACCGTGTGGTAGTTGTGTTAAAATACCAGCTCCATCTCCCGTGTTTTCTTCACAACCACAAGCCCCTCTGTGTTCCATGTTTTCCAACATTGTAATGGCCGTATCTAAAACATAGTTCGATGCTTCGCCACTCAAATCGGCAATAAAGCCAACACCGCAACTATCTTTTTCTAAAGTTGGAGTGTATAAACCTTTTTGCTTTTGCTGTTCACTTTCATTCATATCTTATCTAAATTATGAAGTGTTTTTTATAACTTGTGAAAATTAAAAATTATTAGTTGGGTTGTTGTTTTTGAAGCGAAACTATATTACTCGCAACAACGGGCAGCCCGCTTTCCGTTCCAATCTTTTTGTGTAATGGTTAAAAATCCATTACACAAAAAGGATTTCCACTTCAATCGGGGCTAAAATTTCAAACTTCGCCCTGCCGCACAAAATGATGCTTTTATTTTAATTTTTCTTTAAATACTAAATTTAGAAAACTGCTGTAATTACTCCGTATAATTTAGGCGTGAAACATCATTTCCAAAAAGTCTTTTATTTTTTCAAATATTTGATGTTCAATTACTTATAGCTTTTAAATAAATGATGTTAATACAAACTACTCTAATGATATTTTTTAGAAATGTTTACCTAATAATGTAATTTTAGGATTTTAAATAAGCATTGAATATAAATAAGGCTCAAAATATCTCGAGCCTCTTAATAAAAATTACATTTTCACCAGTACCTACTACGCCAATACCTTCGTCAGCAAAATATTCTAATCGTGTGCCAATTTTAAATGCATCTGTAGCAGCTACTTGTAGATAAAGTGCTGCGCCATAAAAACTATCAGAAGCACTTGTAGCATTAATACCAAGATAAATTTTATCTGAAACATCGATACCACCAGTTAAATCAATTTGAAAAAAATCGGCATCAAACAAAGTATCTAAGTATACACTTCCGCTACCAAAATCGCAACCCAACTGCGCACCTCTCTAAGGTGGCAAAGCCTAAGTGCATTATAATACCAAAACAGTAGCAACAAGTAGCCACAAATTATTTGCTATAAATTTTGCTTCATTGGCTAATGCTAATGCCTCTTGCGCTTTTATTAATGTATCATTCATAATTATCTATTTTTTTTTAATTGTTAATTGATTCGCCATTTTTAAGAGATGTTCTAATGTTGACAATTTCATCTAAATCGCATACATATATTAAACCGTCGCCTTTTTCTCCGGTGTTTGCTGTACTCATAATTGTATGTATTGCGATGTCAACAAAATCTTCTGAAATTATGATTTCTAATTTTATGCGGCCAATAAAGCCCTGATCGTAAATAGTGCCACGTAACCCTTACCTTCATAAAATGTAAAAAAATTTATATCCTTGACAGAAAGGGCTTCTTTTACTTCTTCAAATTTTGAAGAGCGGATAATTGCTTCAATTTTTTTCATATACTTATTTTTAGATAAACGTAAAGCACTTGTATTTAAAAAATGAAAATTTTTTTAATTAATTTCATTTTCAAATTATATTTTAGCTATGCAATTAAGTGATTATCAGTTACATTTACATCGTTTATAAATTATGTCAATATCAAAAACAGAAGACGTATATAACCTAATTAAATCACTTACTAAAGCGGAAAAACGAGCTTTTAGGTTATATGCAGGTAGAATACAAGATGGTGAAAACCTCTTATACATGAAACTGTTTGATATTATTGAAAAGATGAAAGTTTTAGATGAAGTTACCATCAGAAAAAAAATAGCCGACATTGGAAATACACAATATAGTAACCTAAAAAGGCATTTACACAAACAAATTTTAAACAGTTTAAAACTATTACATAAAGAAAAAAGACCCAACTTATTTATACGAGAGCAAATTGATTTTGCTTATGTGTTATACGGCAAAGGTTTATACATGCAAGCGCTAAAAGTGCTGAGTAAAGCCAAAAAAGAGGCTTATAAAAACCACACCGATTTTTCGTTATTAACCATTATTGAAATGGAAAAAATGATACAAAGCCGGCATATTACTCGCACCAAAACCGAACCAATTGAAAAATTAGTAAAGGAAGCAGATGAATGTGCTACCGCACTTTTTAACCGTGTATTATTAAGTAATATAAGTGTACGGTTACATCGTTATTATATTTTAAACGGACATACAAAATCGCAAAAAAAACATACACAACTTGAACATGATTTTAAAGCTGACTTAGAAAAGTTAGATGTTGAGGGCTTGGGTAAGATGGAATTGATCTATTTAAATCAGTCTTATGTGTGGTACTATTACATTCAAAATAATTTTGAAAAATGTGGGTATTATGCACAAAAATGGATTGACTTATTTAAAAACGATAAAGACATGCCCACCCGAGATATCAATTTGTTTTTTAGAGGCTATCATTATTTACTTACCAGCTTGTTTAACTTGCGGCATACTGCTGTGTTTAAAAAAAGTTTAGCTGAGTTAGAAAATTTTAGAAAAAACAACTACCATAAGTTTAATTTCAATACACAAGTTATTTCGTTTTTGTACGTACATACCGGTAGGTTAAACAAGCATTTTTTAGAAGGCAATTACCAGAAAGGCTTAGTAACCATAAAAAGTACTTTAAAAAGAATAAAAAAATATGAAAACCATTTAGACCCACATAAAATATTGGTGCTGTATTACAAAATTGCCTGGATGTATATTGCAGCAGGTAAGCCAGACAATGCTGCCAGATATTTAAACGAAATTATTTTTATGCAACGCCATAGCCTTAGGGAAGACTTGCAAAGTTATAGCCGCCTATTGCACCTAATGATGCATTATGATTGTGAAGATTTTTATGCATTACCAGGCCTGGTAAAAACTTACGACACTTATTTTAAAAAAGTAGAAGAAAGCAACCAAGTTCAAATTAAAATATTAAAATTATTTAAAGCTTTAGCAGATACACCTGTATTAGAACGTAAAGCAGTATTTCAACAATATTATAATGACTTAATAGCATTGCAAACTAACCCTTATGAAAAACGTGCCTTAATGTATTTGGCAATTTTGCCTTGGCTAAAGGCGAAGATAGAAAGGAGCGCAGTTGGCAAAGTGTAAAAAAACGCCTGAATTTTAACAAATAAAAAATAAACTTTATTAATTGAATTAAGCATAAGAATAACAATACTAAAAGCGTAAAAATGATCATAACAAAAACATTTCAGGTATTCCTTTTAATTCTATTTTCAAATATATTAATGGCGCAAACTTTTACCAACAATCAACTTCGCTACAAAAGAGTAAGAACCGCCAAAGCCGAAAAAAATTTGCTGTTAAAAAATGAATTTCAACAATGTGGTATAAACTATCCGCCGCAAAACATCTTAATAAAAATTACTAAAGATACAGAGCTATTGGAATTGTATGTAAAAGAAGCTGGTACATATAAACTATTTAAAACCTACCCATTTTGCTATGCCAGCGGCACACTTGGCCCAAAAAGGAAAGAAGGCGATTTGCAAGTACCCGAAGGCATATATTATATTGATCGTTTTAACCCGGCAAGTAACTTTTATTTAAGTTTGGGCATTAACTACCCTAACGAACAAGACAAAAAATTAAGTGATCCAAAAAAACCAGGTGGCGATATTTTTATACACGGCAACTGTGTTTCTATTGGCTGTGTAGCTATTACCGATGATTTAATAAAAGAAGTATATTGGTTAGCCGTGCAAGCCAAAGCTGCCGGGCAGCAAAAAATACCTGTACATATTTTTCCTTTTGATTTAAGTAATGCACAAAAAATGAAAAAGTGGATAAAACAACATTCACAGCATAAAAGCTTTTGGGAAGACCTAAAAAAAAGCTATTTGTTGAGCCCTCAATAGGTAATTTCAACTTTTAGATGCCATAAATAATAATTTAAATTTCTAAATGCTTACTTTTGAGCTTATACAAGAAGCCAATGAAATTTATAGTATCATCAAACGATCTTTTAAAGCATATAAAGATAATTAGCGGAGTAATTAGCAGTAATACTGTATTGCCAATTTTAGAAGATTTTTTGTTTAAAATAGAGAAGGGTAACTTAACAATATTTGCTACCGATTTAGAAACTTCAATGTCAACCGAAATTGAAGTTGAAGCCAAAGAAGATGGTTTAATAGCCATACCCGCTAAAATTTTGAGCGATACTTTGGCCGCCCTGCCCGATCAACCAATTACATTTGATGTGCAAGAAGATACCTTTAGCATAGAATTAACTACGCAAAACGGTAAGTATAAAATGAATGGTGAAAACGGCGATGATTACCCCAAAATTCCGGTACCAGAAGATGTAACCAGTTTGGCAATGAATTCAACAATATTGAGCGATGTAATTGCAAAATCGAGTTTTGCTTTAAGTACTGATGAATTGCGCCCGGCTATGACAGGTTTGTACTGCAATTTTGATGAAACTGGTGCTACCTTTGTTTCAACCGATGCACACCGTTTAGTACGGTACCGCCATAGCGAAACAACATTAAAAGAAAATACAAACTTTATTTTGCCCAAAAAAGCATTACAGCTTTTAAAAAATGCACTGGCTAACGAAACTACGCAAGTTAATATTTCATTTAACAGTTCAAACGCCTTTTTTAGCTTTAATAAAGTAAACTTAATTTGTAGGTTAATTGATGCCAAATATCCTGATATTACGCCAGTAATACCAACCGATAATCCTCATAAATTAAACATTGAAACTAAGCCATTTGCCAGCACTTTACGCAGAATAACTAACTTTGCCAACAAATCAACTTATCAAGTAAAGCTGCAAATAAAAGGCAATGAAATGCAGGTTTCTGCCGAAGATTTAGATTTTAGCAACGAAGGGCAAGAGCGTTTAACTTGCAGCTATAGCGGCGAAGATATGGAGATTGGCTTCAACGCCCGCTTTTTATCAGAAATGCTTAACGCAATTGATAGTGAAAATATTAATATGGAACTTTCTACTCCTTCAAGAGCGGGTTTAATTTTACCCGAATCGGATGATGAAAGTACTGACATATTAATGTTGATTATGCCGGTAATGCTAAATACTTAAACTAAAATTTAATGAAGCAAACTATACTTTACCAACATCACCTTGCTTTAAAGGCCAAAATGCTTGATTTTGCGGGTTATGAAATGCCTTTATCTTATAAAAGTGCAAAAACTGAACATCTTTCAATAAGAAAACATTGCGGAATGTTTGATGTTTCGCATATGGGCGAATTTTTGATTGAAGGCGATGAGGCCGTTGATTTGGTGCAATATGTTACTTCTAATAATGCAAAAAAACTACAACCAGGGCAAGTGCAATACAGTTGCTTACCTACCGAAAAAGGTGGTATTGTAGATGACTTGTTAGTGTATTGTTTAAATCCAAAATTGTATTTATTGGTAGTAAATGCAGCTAATATTGTTAAAGATTTCGATTGGATAAATAAACATAATAAATTTAAGGCAACTGTAAATAATGTTTCTGATGAATGGAGTTTAATTGCAATTCAAGGACCGGAAACAGAAAACATTTTACAAAAACAAACCAACACAAAACTAAGTGAAATTAGATACTACGGTTTTACTACAGGTAATATTGGTGTTGCAAATGATGTTATTATTTCTGCAACAGGTTATACCGGAGAACGAGGTTTTGAATTGTATTTGAAAAACCAATTCGCCATTCAAGTTTGGGAAATGTTGTTGAAAGAAAATGTGGTGCCTTGTGGTTTAGCTGCCCGTGATACCTTGCGCTTAGAAATGGGTTATGCTTTATATGGTAACGATATTGATAATAACACTTCGGCACTACAAGCGGGCTTAGCCTGGATTACTAAGTTAAATATTGAAGATGATTTTATTGGGAAAAATTTTTTGAAAACCGAAAAAACAGCAGGAATCAGCCAAAAGTTGATTGGTTTTAAAATGGTGGACAAAGGCATACCGAGGCAAGGTTATGAAATATTAAATAAGGCCTCAGAAAAAATTGGAAAGGTAACTTCTGGTACACAAAGCCCTGTTTTAAATGAAGGGATTGGCTTAGCTTACATAAGTGATTTCAATATTAAAGCCGGAGATCAAATTTTTATTAATATTAGAAACAAGCCTGTAGAAGCAGTAATTGAAAAATTGCCTTTTATAAAAGAAACAAGTTTAAAATAAATCATCTTTTATAAAAAATATAATCTGTAACAATAGGTTTTAAACCAGCTTTGATTATTTGCGTTATCACACCTGCCTTTAGTGATAACTATTTCTCTAAGCTGAAGTTATCCTTTATAAACAAAAATTCCCTTTCCTCTATTCGTGCATTCTAATTTTGATGTGCATTAATTAATTAAATGAGTTAACAATGCCATTGCTTAACCTGGCAAATCATTTTCAACCTTTTTTAATTGTTCAATAATATGTTAATATAGCTGGCAATTATTTTGAAATACATCTTTAAAAAGCAATTGCATCAATACTATAATTAGATATATTTGTTAAGAAAACAAAAAATTAGCAAATAAGTATTACTGTTTTATAATTCCTAATTAAATCAGCAGTCTAAAACAAAAATACATGTATATTTGGCCGAAATTTATCAGTAAATAAAATATATTCGATTATGTTAGAAGTCAAAAGTCTATGAAGCTTGATAAAACCTATACTTTGCTCAAGTCGCTTAACAAATCAGAGAAACGGTTCTTTAAAATATATTCTTCGCGCCACGTAATTGGTAAAACTAATAATTATGTGGAGTTGTTTGATGCTATGGATAAGCAGCAGGTTTATGATGAACAACAAATAAAAAAAATTTTTGCCAACGAAAAGTTTGTAAAGCGCATGCCAGTTGCTAAAGCTTATTTGTACGATTTAATTTTAAAAAGTATGAGTGCTTATCAACAAAATAATACAGCAACGCAACTATACGATAACTTAAAACAAGTACAATTTTTATTTGCTAAAAAACTATATCAACAAGCTGAACAATTGTTATCTAAAACCAAAAAATTAGCGCAAGAACAAGACCAGGTTGAGCTAATGCCCGAAATTATGCGTTGGCAAAAAAAGTTAATGGACTTAAACCAGTATAACATTAGCAAAGCCGATTTAGATGATTTTTGCAAAGAAGAAACCGAATGGATTGACAACTTAGAGCTAATCAACAAATTTTGGAAACTACAGTCGGAGTTGTACATTCAACATAATAATTATGGTATTGTAAAAAACGAACAAGAATTAGAAGCCTTAGAAGGCGTTTTTAACGAACGCTTTATGCAACTGCCCAACTATAAATTACCTTTTAGAGCAAAGTTGTTAAAAAATAAAATTTATGGTACTTACTTTTTTCAAATAAGAGATTTTCAAAGCAGTTACAATTACGTAACTGAAATGATTCAATTGTTAGAAGAAAGTGCGCCAAAAAGCAGCTTTTATAATAAAGAGTATGTGCAAGCAATAAATAACTTACTAAACCTAACCCAGGTTTTAAATTTAGATGTTGAACACAACAATTATTTAGCAAAGCTTAGAAAGCTTTATCATAACATTGAAAACTACAAAACAGTAGAAGTAAAAACGCCTGTTGTTGAAGCATTTCATTACCACAGTATGAACTTTATTTTAAAAACAGGTTTATACCAAGAAGGCCTGACCCATCAACGATTAATGGAAGCTGATTTAAAAAAACACAACAAAAGTATAAGTGCAACTAGCAAAACTATGTTGTACTTTTTTGCATTTCATATAAATTTTAATGTTGAAAATTTTGAGAAAGCTTACAATTATCTTTTCAAAATAAAAAAACACGAAGCACAAAACAACAGAATAGATATAATTAATTTTTGCAATATTTTATTGCCCTTAACTGCGTACGAATTAGGTGATTACAAGCTCTTAAAAACAAATTTAAAAAACTTATATCGTTATTTATGGCGAAAAGAAAATAAAACTTCATTTGAAAATTTTGTTTTCAATGCAATTAAAGATTTACCCAAACACAAAGAGTCGGTTAATTGGTTTAAAGCTTGTAATAGACAATTAGATTTGCATAAAGCCGACGATTGTTTTATGAAAGCCTTTCATTATTTTAAGTTTGCCGATTGGTTAGCTTGTAAGTTGCAAAACAAAAGCTACGGCAAACAAATGCTTGTACAAGCGATGGCCATTTAAAACAGTTAAATTAGCATAATGGAATTACCATCAGAATTAATAAACAATGCAGTTATTGAGTTATCGCGCTTGCCAGGCATTGGTGCAAAATCTGCATTGCGCCTGGTGTTGCATTTATTAAAACAGCCGGTTCAAAATTCTGAAAATTTAGGTGATGCAATTATTCGGCTAAGGAGAGATATCCAGTTTTGTAAAAAATGCTTTAATGTTGCAGACGAGGCTATTTGTAGCATATGTAACAACAAGGTTAGAAATCAACAACTAATTTGTGTGGTAGAAAATATAAGAGACATTTTTGCTATTGAAAAAACCAACCAATACAAAGGAGTTTATCATGTATTAGGCGGCGTAATTTCACCAATGGATGGCGTTGGACCAGAGCAGTTAAAAATTGAAGCGCTACTAAAACGGGTTAAGCAAGATGCAGTTGATGAATTGATTATGGCCCTTAACCCAACAATGGAAGGTGATACTACTGTGTTTTATATTTCGCAAAAAGTAGAAAGCCTAAATGTAAAAGTTACAACATTAGCACGTGGCGTTGCTTTTGGTGGCGATTTAGAATATGTTGATGAATTAACCTTAGCCCGAAGTATTGTTACAAGAACGAATTACGAAAAATATTTGGTGCAGTGAGCCTAAAACTCTCCATAATAATTGTAAACTATAATGTAAAGTATTTTATTGAGCAGGCTTTGTATGCCGTTCAAAAAGCAATTCCACAAGTAGCAGGTTCGGTTGAAGTTTTTGTAGTTGATAATAATTCTTATGATGATTCGGTAACTTTAATAAAAGAAAAATTTAGCTGGGTACAGCTTATTGAAAATAAAGAAAACACCGGCTTTGCGAAGGCCAATAATCAAGCCCTTAAATTAGCAAAAGGAGAATATGTTTTACTGCTTAATCCAGATACGGTTTTAAAAGAAGATACACTTTCGCAAACCCTAAATTTTATGGATGAAACGCCAGATGCTGGTGGTTTAGGTGTAAAAATGATTGATGGGGCTGGAAATTTTTTACCCGAATCAAAACGAGGCTTGCCCACACCTTTTGTTGCTTTTTGTAAAATCGCTGGTTTGTCTTCACTCTTTCCAAAATCGAAAAAATTTAACCGCTACCATTTAGGTTATTTAAGTAAAAATAAAGTGCACGAAGTAGATGTGCTTTCGGGTGCTTTTATGTTAATGCGCAAAAGTGTGTTAGATGAAATTGGTTTTTTAGATGAACGCTTTTTTATGTATGGTGAAGATGTAGATCTTTCATATAGAATTCAATTAGCAGGGTTTAAAAATTTTTATTTTCCAAAAACCACCATTATTCATTACAAAGGCGAAAGCACTAAAAAGGGCAGCCTTAACTACGTAAAAATGTTTTACCAATCCATGAGTTTGTTTGCAGAAAAACATTTTTCAAATGGTATGGCTAATATATATCACACCTTTATACAAATGGCAATTTGGGGCAGAGCCGCATTAAGCTTATTTAATGGCGTATTAAAACAACTTTGGAAACCAGCTTTAGATGCCACTATAATTTTCGCAGGCTTATTTTTAATAAAAAGCTATTGGGAAAACTATGTAAAACAAGGTATTGATTACCCAGAACATTTGCTGTTAGTTAATTTGCCATTGTACATCTGTATTTGGTTACTAAGTATTTTTTTAAGCGGTGGATATGACAACCCTTTTAAACTAAAAAATTTATTAAGAGGTGTTGTAGTAGGAACACTTTTAATTGCTGCCGTTTATGGTTTTCTACCAGAACACCTGCGTTTTTCAAGAGCAATTATATTATTTGGTGCGGCAGTAGCAACATTTGGTACAGCTTTTTGGCGGTATGTTTTACACCAAATTAATCCAAAACAATTTCCATTTTTTGTAAACCGTTTTAAAAGAATTGCTATTGCCGGAAGCAATAATGAAGCAGAACGTGTGCAACAATTATTAAAAGAAGCCAATATTCAATTTCAATATGCAGGTATTATTAAGCCAAATAAAAGCAATGCAGAAAAAATAGAAAACAATATTGGAAGCATTAATCAAATAGAAGAGATTATTAAAAATGAGGCTTTAAATGAAGTAATTTTTTGTAATAAAGATGTGAGTAGTAGTACCATTATTAATATAATGACCAGCCTGCCAGAGCAAATGAGCTACCGCATTGTACAAGCCGAAAGTAATAGTATTGTTGGCAGTCAATCCAAAAATTTTGCTGGTGATTTGTATGCCATTGATATAAGTTTAAACATTGCTTTGCCTGCTCAAAAAAGAAACAAGCGTGTTTTAGATTTGAGTGTTTGTTTAGTTGCTGCCGTGCTACTTCCAATCTTAGTTTTCTTAATAAAAAAACCATTACAGTTTATAAAAAATTGGTGGCAGGTTTTATCAGGTAAATACAGCTGGGTGGGTTATGCACTTTATAAAGGCGAACGCAACTTTAAATTACCTGCAATAAAAAGAGGTATTATTTCTCCCGCTATTCAATTAGTACAAAAAAATAAAAGCACAAATTTTCACCGCATTAATTACTTATATGCAAAGGAATATAGCCCAATTATGGATTTAAGGCTGATTTGGAAAGGTTGGAATAAGTTGGGGGAAGCGCCTGTTTTGAGGTAAGTTTTCTCTGTTTTTTATAAGTACATAAAAAAATAGAACGAGTTAACTCACTATTTTTAGTGATAACATTGGTTTTCATAATTAGACAACTTGTAGATTCATTTATTTAGCATACTGAAAATTTATGTTTTACAATAATTATTTAATGTTTAATTTTTAGAAAATCAACTGATTGTATTTTTGTGATGTACTAAGACACTTGTAGCACTATATTTTCCACCACTTCGTTTCTCAAATAACCAATAAGCTGGTTTATAATTAATATAGTATAAACTTAAAGGCTTTTGCAACGCAGCAGTAGGGCAAAAAAACAAATCTAAATAGTGGAGTTGTTTTTTATCCGTTACTTATAGTAATTATTGTTACAGCATTTATTTAATTTGCAAATGATATGAAAAAAGCCAGTTGGTTTTACATTTTTATGAAAGTGCTGGTGCGCTATACCTTAAAATTTTTTTTCAAAAAAATTGAGGTGAATGGTTTGGAAAATATTCCAAAAAATGTGCCTTTAATTTTCACTTCAAACCACCAGGGCACTTTAATGGATGGCGTGTTATTGGTAATTACCTCTAACCGCAACATTGCTTCCTTAATTAGGGCAGATGCTTTTAAAAAACCAGCCATAAAATGGATTTTACAAAAATTTATGCTCGTGCCTATTTATCGCCCGCGCGATGGCGGCAATCCACTCAAAAAAAACAAAGAAGTATTTAGAGATTGCTTTCAGTTTTTAAAAGAAAAAGGCGCTATTACCATTTTTCCAGAAGGTGGTAATGGTATGGAATGGCATTTGCGGCCACTAAAAAAAGGTATTGCGCGCATTGCCTTAGGTGCCGAAAGTGAAAATAATTTTAATTTAGATGTACACATTATACCAGCTGGCATTCATTACCAAAACCACACCAAGTTTAGAAACAATATAGTTATGAACTTTGGTAAATCCATAAAATTGAAGGATTATGAAAACCTCTATAAACAAAGCGAAAACAAAGCAATACGCCAACTAACTGCCGATGTTAAAGCTGGTATTCTTCAAAATATGGTGCACATTCCCGATTTTGAAAACCATAATACTATAAAAAACTGGTTGTTATATAAAGCCAACGAAGATCAATATCAACTTAAACTAAAACACAATTTTACCCAAAAAATAAAGGCAATGCAGCAGCGCATTTTGCAATTAAATAAGTTAAAAACCGACCAACCCAGCCAACATGAAAGCTTTTTAAACCAAGTAGAAAACTATACACAGCATCTTAAAAAAAACAATTTTAAAGATTGGCTGTTTGCCCAAAAAGCCACAAGTTTAGGTATTTTATTTTTTTATTTTATGAAGCTTTTGTTGTTAAGTCCTTTTTACTTGTATAGCTTTATTAATTGTTTTTTGCCCTATTGTGCTATTAAAGGTATTATTAACAAAATAGCTTTACCTCAGTTTTTTTTAAATGCCTTAAAATGTTTTTTGGGCTTATTTGTTGGTGGTTTTATTTTTGCAATTCAAGCTATTGTTGTTTGGTTTTTAGTAGATAGTTTTTTGTTGTCTATTTTATATTTCATCACCCTGCCCTTTGCAGGTATTTTTTGGTATAATTTTAATGTTTGGATGCTTAAGTTTAGCAAGCTGGTAAAATACAATCAAACTAAAAAAACCAGCCAGGTTTTAAAAATAAAAGAAGCTCGTAAAAATTTGATGGCAGTAAGTTGATTTTGATGTATTTTTGCAACAAAATTGTATTGTCACAGAAATGTCATAAGCTACAAAATAGCGTGGCTACTACTTTTAGTTAAGCATATTTCAAGGCATATTTGCGTTATTCTTTAATTATGAACTACTTGTGTTTAGAAATCAGTCATAAGTCTCTCAGTCTGGATAAATTGCAGACCCTTTTGCCAAACGAAGAGCAGATAAATTCAGTTTATAGTGATTTGATTGCCGTTGATAAAGAGGTGTTTATATTACGCACCTGTTTCAGACTGCTTATTTTTACTAAAAACATATGTAAGCTTTCTTTAGATTCGGTTTTAGCCAAGCTAAACATTGAAGAGAAAGTTGATTTTTATACCGACAATGAAGCTATAAATCATTTATTTAAAATTACCTGTGGTTTAGATTCTCCTTTTTTAGGTGAAGGCGAAATTTTGGCACAAGTAAAAAAGAGTTTTGAAGTAGCGCAACAAAAAATGGCTATTGGCACATTTTTACAGCAAATTATTAAAGCGGCAATTTTTACTGGTAAAAAAGTACGCAACCAAACCAGTTTAGGCAAAACTTCAAATGCCTACGGTTCAATTGCTTCTGGGCTTATAAAACCACATTTTAAATGTTTAAAAAACAAGCAAATACTTATTGTTGGTACTGGTAAATTGGGAGTTCAATTGTATAATCATTTTCATAAAAAAACTAATTTACCAATTTTAGTTTACAGTGCTAATGACGAACGCTTAAACAATTTTTGTGCAAGTAAAAAAGCCATCGCCTACCCCAAAGATAGCGGGCGTGTAAAAAATTGTGATGTGGTTTTGGCAGCTTCTAACAACCTAAATGATGTGCCAGTTGTAACAGCATCAAACCAAATAATAATTGATTTTGGTATGCCAGCCAATATTAAAAATAATGGCTCAGGGCTTTACATAGGAATGGAAAAAATAAAAACCATTCAACAACAAAAAAACGATGAAAAGAAAGCAGCTTTGCCAGAGGTTAACAATATTATAACGCAAGAAATAGAGGTTTTAAATTTTTGGTTAAATAGCCGAGCCGTTGTGCCGCTTATTCAAAACCTTAAAGCGCAAGCCGAGTTAATAAAGCAGGAAGAATGGAATTGGGCCAAAAACAAATTAGGCAGTTTAAGTGATGGTCAAGTTGATATTATTCAAAAAATGATTAACCGCATTGCTGGTCGTTTAACCAATAAACCAGTAGCAAAAATAAAAGCTTTTGCTCAACACGAACGTAGCGAACCCAGCATTAAAGCGTTCAAAGAAATTTTTGATCTTTAACAAAATATGCAAAAAATAAGGGTAGCCAGCAGAGGCAGTAAATTAGCATTAACACAAAGTAAATGGGCTATTAATTCGCTTTCTAAATTCACCAACATTCCAATTGAAATAATTGAAATTACCACACAAGGCGATAAAGGCAACCTAAGTGAAGTAGGCGCATTTACTACAGCTATTGAACAAGCTATAATAAATAATGTAGCCGATTTAGCCATTCATTCTTACAAAGATTTACCAACCGAAAGCCACCAAAATTTATGCATTGCTGCCATACCACCAAGAGAAGATGCAAGAGATGTGTTTATTAGTGATAAATATACCGACATTAATCAACTGCCAGATAATGCTGTTGTAGGCACAGGAAGTCCACGGCGGATTTATCAATTAAAAGCTCTTAACCCAAATTGGGAGGTTAAGTTTATTAATGGAAATATTGACACCCGTATTAATAAAATGCAAAGCGGTATTTATGATGCTATTGTTTTGGCAGCAGCAGGTTTGCATCGTGTTAATTTTAGGCATTATATAACCCAATATTTTGAAGTAGAAGAAATGATACCTGCACCTGCACAAGGTGCTTTGGCTTTGCAAACGCTCAAAAGTAATTCAGTGCTAAAAAGTTTATGTCAGAATATTCATTGTAGCGAAACAGAATTAGCGGTTAATACAGAACGACAAATATTAAAAGATGTAGGTGGTGGTTGCAAATTGCCTATTGCTGCACATCTTCAAATTAATGAAAATAGCTTTAAACTTGATGCGCTTTTTGGTTTAAATGAAAAGCAGGAACTTAATAAAATTGCTGCAAATGGCACATTGGCACAACTCAACGATATTTCAAAAGCATCAATAAATAAATTGAAAACAAATACAACATTTACAAATAATGGAAGATAGAATAATAGTTAGCTATGTAACTTTTAAAGCAAAGCCAGCGTTTTGGCAATTAAATGCTGCTGCAAGAACTGAGGCAGTCAATAGTCTTTCAAACGACTTACAACCACTTTCTAAAATGACCAGCCATTATCAGGTATTTCCAACCCGGTCTGAGTTTGATTTTTTCACCTGGTTAACCGATACTTATATTGATACCACTTCGCCCGATAAATTTTACCACCAATTAGGCAAAACCATAAATGCACATCGCCAATATTTTGATGTGCCTTATGCTTTAACAGGTATTACCAATCCTTCCATTTATTCCAGAGCAAAATCAAAGCAAGAAATTGAGCCATTTGAAGGAGAGCGCACTACTTATTTTGTAATTTATCCGTTTAGCAAAACAACAGCCTGGTATTTAAAAGATAGAACAGAACGCCAAGAAATGATGAACGAGCATATTAAAATTGGCAAACAATACAGAGACATTAAGCAACTGTTGTTGTATTCTTATGGCATTCAAGATCAGGAGTTTATTGTAGCCTACGAAATGGAAGACCTTGCTTTGTTTTCAAACCTTGTACGCGAACTTCGCTCTACCATAGCCCGCGATTATACTTTGTTAGATACTCCAATTATTACCGGACTTTTGCGCAAGCCCGAAGAATTAGCCAGTTTTATGGCTGGTAGTTAAACTCTGTTTGTGCCACATTCATTATTAAGAAGAACATTTACTGCAAGCGTAGTCGCAATTTTTTTGCTGTTAATTGGCTATGAATATTAAGGATTAAAATACTCAGCCAACTCTTCCTCCTTTACCTCTCGTTTTGCTGCTGACCAGCCAATGAAGGCTGAAAGACCGTAAAAAACAAAATCCATTGGGCTGCTTAAGGTCATATCCACAAAAATTTGTGGCAATGCCGACAAATCTAAATTTGACAATACTGTGCCAAAACCAATTCCTTCTTCATTGGCGAAAAAGCCAAATATAGCAAGCAAATTACCGAGTGCGCATCCTATTAAAGAAAAAAGTGCACCCATAATTGCATAAATTAAGCTGATGCCATTACCAGCTATTCTAATAGCATAGCCTACCAAAAAGCCAACACCAATTGCCATATAACCAATTTGATAACCAGAAAAATAAGTTACCGCAGCCCATATAACTGCAGAAAGAATACATGAAATAATGCCAGCAATAATACCTAAAGGAAGCCTTTCTTCGGCTTTTAACTTAGTTAGAAAAGATTGCATTTGGTGTTCTGTAATTTCAACTGTTTGTGGTTGATTGTCTTGTAGCTCTTCGCTAGCTGAGTTTTCTAGATTTTCCATTTGAAATGAATAATGTTAAATAGTTAATAAAATAAAAATTAAATATACTAAAAGATAATAGCTTTCAAAAAAAATCATACAAAAATTTACTAATCTATCGTAACTATTCAGAAATCAGACCATTTCATTCTCACACGTTATACATCAGACATAATTTGGGCTAAAAAGAGCGTTTTTGATTTTACTCAATCGAACTTATCTGACGTTTGACAGCGAAGCGGTCTGACTTCTGACCTCTTCTGAATAGTTACCTTTGCAATCAAACTCTATGCCTCATTTATTGACCTTCTCCGAAATTTTCATTAATTTGCTTATTCATTATAAAAGTAAATATGGTAAACTCAATGACTCTTAAAAACCTACTTTTCATTTTGTCAACAACCTTATGTAGTATTAATATAAATGCAAATGTGTATCAAATAGGTTCTAATAAAAGCTATCTTACCCCAAATGAACTTTATGCTGCAAATGTTTTACAAAATGGTGATACCATTGAAATTGATGCTGAAAATTTTACCGGACAAGATGCATTAGCTGTTTGGTTTGCAAATGATCTTTTAATTAGAGGGATAGGCGGCAAACCACATTTAATTGCTAATGGCCAGTACATTTTTGGAAAGGGAATTTGGGTGCTTGCCGGCGACAATATTACTGTTGAAAATATTGAATTTTCGGGGGCAACAGTACCAGATAAAAATGGTTCAGGAATTAGATTAGATGGTAAAGGAATGACAATCAAGTACTGCTATTTTCATAATAACGAAAATGGAATTTTAACTACAAATAATACTTCTGGAGATATTTTAATAGAACACTCAGAGTTTGGCTACAATGGTTTTGGAGATGGATATTCGCATAATATTTACGTAAATAGTGCCAGTACTTTTACCTTTCGTTATAACTATTCTCACCACGCAAATGTTGGTCATACTTTAAAATCAAGAGCAGCTGAAAACTATATTTATTACAATAGATTTACCGATGAAGCAACAGGAATTGCAAGTAGATTAATTGATATTGCTAATGGAGGGTTTACTGTAATAATGGGTAATTTACTAATGCAAGGCATAAATGCAACCAACAACAATTTAATTGGCTATGGCTTAGAAGGTTTAAGCAACTCAAATTCTCAACTTCACGCAATAAACAATACAATGGTTAACAAGAGGGTAAATTCCTGCATCTATTTTTGGATTCAAAATGGAACACCAATAGCTACAGTAAGAAATAATATTTTTGCAGGAACGGGTACTTTAATACAAGGATCTGTAACGGCCAACAGCAATAATTATGTAAGTGTAAACATAGAAAATGTTGCTTTTGTAGATGAGGCCAATTATGATTATAAGCTTACAGCAAATTCTCCGGCAATTGATTTTGGAAGTGCCGTTGCAGCCGCAAACGAAACTGCTTTAACACCTAATAAAGCTTACCTTCACCCAAATAGTTTTACTAACAGAGTTGTTTCAAACGGAACAATTGATGCTGGTGCTTACGAATTTGGAAACAACGTAATTCCGGCTACTGCTGCAAATTGCCAAATGTCAGTTCAAATTGGAGATATTTGTGTAAAAAATTCTGATTATGGTTTGATAATGACCGCCCCAAATGGAAACTGTTTTCGCTTAAAAATAAGCAACACTGGCGCTTTAACAACAGAGCCGGTAGATTGTGAATAGGCTCTTTTAAAGCCACAGTTAACAAGGCTTTGATGAACATTATTATTCGTGCTATTTTTATAACCTCGGAGCATAAAACGGTTCAGCATCATAAAGCCTGCATTTCTACCAATTTTGCATATGCACCGCCTTGTTTAATTAAGTTAAAGTGGCTGCCTTGTTCAATAATATGGCCATTTTGCAGAACCAAAATTTTGTTGGCGTGTTGCACGGTTGCCAAGCGGTGGGCAATTAGCAAAGTAGTGCGGTTTTGCATTACTTTAGCTAAAGCTTCTTGTACCAGGTTTTCGCTTTCTGCATCTAAGGCAGAAGTGGCTTCATCTAAAATTAAAATAGGTGGATTTTTGACAACCGCCCTCGCAATAGTTAAGCGTTGTTTTTCACCACCACTTAACTTGTTGCCGCCTTCTCCAATTATTGTTTGGTAACCATTGGGTAAGTTTTCTATAAAATTGTGGGCATTGGCAATTTTTGCAGCTTGTATTACTTGGGCTTTACTAATGTTGGGCAGCCCAAAAGCAATGTTGTTAAAAACAGTATCGTTAAACAAAATAGGTTGTTGAGTTACTAAACCAAATAAGGCTCTTAACTCACTTTTGTTTATATTGTTAATATTAATACCATCAATTAAAATTGCGCCTTGTTTAATGGTGTAAAAGCGCATTAACAAATCGGCAAGCGTACTTTTGCCCGAGCCCGATTGCCCTACCAAAGCCAGGGCTTCTCCTTTGTTTATTTTAAAATCAATTTGATGTAATACGGTTTTATCTTCATAGGCAAATTCAATATTTTTAAAATGAATGTTGTGCTGAAAACTAAATTTTTGCAAATTGTTTTTTGGTATGATGTGTGGTTCTACTGGTTCGTTTAGCACACTTTCAATGCGCTCAAAAGAAGCAGCTCCTTTTTGTATATTATAAATAGCTGTTACTAACTTTTTGGCAGGTTGTATTAATTGTGAAAAAATTAAAATGAAGGCAATAAAAACTTCAGCATCTAACGGGCTTTTATTGTTTAAAACCAAGCTGCCGCCATACCACAATACTGCAACTACCAAGGCAATACCCATTGTTTCCGAAAGTGGCGAGGCTAACTCTTTTCGTAAAAATAATTGGCGGGTAAATTGTTGCCAACGGTTATTTTCGGTTTCGTATTTTTGACTTTGATGTGTTGTTGCATTAAATGCTTTTATAATAGATAAACCCGAAAGCGACTCCTCTACTATTGACATTAAATTACCTAAACTTTGCTGGCTGGCAATAGAATTGCGTTTTAAAGAACGGCCAATTCTACTAATAATAAAACCACTTATGGGCAAACAAACCAAAACAAAAATTGTTAGTGAAGCACTAATCCAAAACATTGTGAGTAAATAGATAAGTATAGTAAGTGGTTCTCTTATTAAAGTGAGTAAACTTTTAATAATATCACTTTCTACTAATTGAACATCGGTAGATATACGGCTGATTAAATCACCTTTGCGTTCGTTGGAAAAATAGCGCAGGGGTAAGTCTAAAATTTTTTGGTATAATTGATTTCGGAGTAAAGCCACCACGCTTATTCTAATGCCAATCATAACCCAGGCACCGAGGTATAAAAAGAAATTTTTCAGCAAAAAAACTACCAATACCAAAGCACAAATAAAAAGCAAGGCAGTTGATTTGTCGCAATTTAAAATCAATTGACTTACGGCATAATTAAATTGCTCTACCGCGCTCGATACACTAAATTGTATAATTGGTGCATTTGCCTGAGCATCTTCCAAACCAAACAAAAGGCGCAAAAATGGAATTATCATAGCTAAGGAAACCAAAGAAAATATTACTGAAATTGCATTAAAAAAAACGCTTAACAGCACCCTTTTTTTATAAGGCCATAATAAGTTTATTACTTTTTTTAAGATGTTCATTTTTGCGTTTAAAAACTTTCTGTATACTCTTTACTGTCCATAAAATTTATTAAAGTATAATTAATTGTATTATTATCAATCCATTTATTAAAAATTGCATCGCTTTCTCTTTCATCTACATTTTCAGGGTTGTTAATCTCTTTTACGGTGTTTAAATCATTGATAGTTTTAATGGTTAATCCACACAAAGCTTCCCAACATATGCTTACTACTTATTTCTGCTGCAATATATTTTTTGTTTTTTGTTGGATAAATATTTACAAAACTGGTTTTAGTAAAAAAGGTTGCCGTATCGTTACAAAATAAATTTCTGTTTTCATTTGCATTATTGCTTTTAAGGCATAAGCCACTTTCGGTTTTAAACCAGTTGAAAATTACAGCATCATCAATTTTTAATATAACCGTTTCACCCTGTAAAATAGTTTTTTTATCTTTAGATAGTTTTATTATTTCAGTTGTAGTAATGGTTTCAGTAGCATTTTGGTTGTTGTTTTTTGCAGGCTGTTTACACGACATTTCACAAATTACAATAAGCAATAAAGTTACTAATTCTATACGTTTCATTTTGCAAAGTTAATCTTCTAAACTTCTCCACAAATACCAGCAAGCAATTGAGGCATAATTACCCCAGTTTTTGGCAGCATTTTCAAAATCTGTTTTGCTTGGTTTGCTGGGCAAATCGTATATGTTTTGCAAAGCTTTTACAATAGCCAAATCTTTAATTGGATAAACATTTAACCTGCCTAATGAAAACATTAATAACATTTGCACCGTCCACTCTCCCACACCTTTTATGCTGCTCAATTCCTTTATAATAACTTCATTACTTTGAGTATTAAAATTTTTAATAAATGTTTTATTGTTGTTCCAATATGTTGCAATATTTCTAATGTACGAGCGCTTTTGCCTGCTTACGCCACAGCTTTGAAATTGTTCATCGGTTAGTTGTAACACTTTATTAGGTGTTGGCTTATCTTTAAAATTGCCTAACCATCTTACAAAAATAGTTGCAGCAGCTTTAGTACTTAATTGTTGACTAACTATAGCTTTACAAAGTTCAAAAAACAAATCATCTCTCAACTCAAAATTACAAGCTTGGTGTTGTTCAATCAACAATTTTTGTTTTGCACAATTTTGTTTTAAATAATTGATGCCTGTTTTAACAGTTACTTTTAGTTGTTGGTTGGTCATTGATATGTTTTGGTACAATGAAAGTAATAAAAATAACTCGGCTAACAATTTGTAGTTGCCAGAAAATTTTTAAAAAAAGAAGTTTTGTATATTTGGATTGATTAAGATATTAAATCAATGAATGATGGTGCACGATATATGCACATTTAGTGTGTCAACTTCAAAAAAGCAAGTGATGATAAACTAAACAGAAGCGAAGACAACAGGGTTTTTAGGCTTTACAGATAAATGATTGAGCAGTTAACAGCAGTTAAGGATAGCAAACCATTGCCGTTTATAAAATCACCATTTGCCATTTAAAAGATTTTGGCAAACTTTGGTTTAGTAATCTTCAATTTCTAATATTTTTATTTCAGCGTATAATGTCCAACAAATTTTCAATTGAAACTTTTCATTTTGCTTTTCAAAGTATGATGTTCAGTCAACCGTTTGTTTTGCGAGTCCTCTAAAGCTATATCAATTTCCTTGTTTAAGCGTTCTTTAGTCATTAGTGAAAATGCGTTTTGTTGCTTTTCAGTAAGCAATTGTTCAAAACTGCTGATGGCCCGCTCATCTTCTAACCGCAAAATGCTTTTATAAATGCTAATTTTCTGCTTGCTAAATCCATATATTATTTTTTGTAAAGGTATTTTATTTTTTTAGATGATTTAGACGAACCTTCGAAGGGATAAAACTACCAACAACAAATGTTTTAAAAAAATTATGGGCATAGGAATTTATTAAACATCATTTCATTTGCTTCAATAAGTTAGGGTCTTGACGACAATCGAAAACTTAGCAATATCAATCCGGTTCTTCTTCTCGTTTATCCAATAAATGATTTTGTAATTTTTGTAAACCAGATACCTGAAATTATTTGGATGTTCTTCCAATAGCAATTCTTTTTGACCAATATAAGGCGCATCAATTAGTCTGAGCGTTTCCCTGACTATTTCGCTCGTTATTTTTTCGGCAATTTCAAACCCAACCTCTTCAAAATAATAATCATAAATTTCCTAGAGTTTAAGCTTAGCTAATGCCGTCCAAAAAATGGTCATTTCCAATTTTTAATTTCTGCTAATAGCTCATTCGCTTCCATTCCGTTACCATTTTCTGAATCTTCCACGGATTGTCGAATATCTTTATGGAATTGCTCAAGACTTATAGGTTTTAAATACATGTTTTCCTGACCGGCTAACTGTTGGTTCAACAACTCTTCTATACTGGCAATTACTTGGTTATCTTCTAAACTCAGCAATGTTTGTATTAATGCTAATTTTCTGCTTGCTAAATCCATATACTATTTTTTGTAAAGGTATTTTATTTTTTCTTTGTTAGAATCAACTAAAAATATAAGAAACTCGTCCTAACAAAGCCCTTCTCCTAATTTTTCTACAAATTTCTTGGGTGGGAATTTGTAATTTTCTAATCTACGACTAAATGGCAATAATTTTTTATTGATATTTGATACAGTAAACTGTTTATTTGGAATTTTTCTGTTCACCTCCTTTAAATGGGTATCCAATAGGTTTTTGAAATTATTTTTATTTGAAGTAAAATGTGGAAGCAAATAAATTAAAGTATCAATATCCACAATTGTTAGGCTATTAATAGTATTAGTTCCTTTTTTATCTCCTAATTTTTCATCAATTGCTTTCCAATACCAATTATTTAATTTGTAATTCAAACCTGGAACATCAAATATTCTATCACAAACCAATAAAACAGGATAAATTTCAAAATCTGAATTTTTGTTGATAAAAGTATCAAACTTATATTGCTGATTTACAATTGAATCAATTTGGTTTACTAATTGCCCAATACCGGGGTCTTTTTCTCCATCAAGTAGAAATTTTTTCTTTAGCATTTCATCAATCTTTTTAATATCTCCCAGCTTTTCAAAATTACCAGCACTTTTAATATCGGCAGCTACTAATGAATCCTTACATTCAAATAAAAAAATGGTTTTTTTATCTCTTGCATAATAGTCTGGTTCATTGTCTTTTTGTTTAAATATTTGTTTTTTTATGTAGTTTGAGTCTGGAAAAATTTCATCTAACACATTCTTACACAATGTTTCTTCAGAAAATTCTTTGTTGAAAAAACTGAAAAATTTTCTATCTTTTGGATTTAGATCATGGAACTTATGATATGATGATTTCAAAATAAATTTCACACTCTTGTAAAATTTATCAACTGCAAAAAAGAAATCTATAACAGAAAAAGTGTTTGCATCAACTTTATGTAAAGGCTTGTCTTTTAAAACAGTAAAATCACTATCAACTTTAATCTCACTTGATATTAAAGAGTTTATAAATATTCTTGATTCATTGTCCTCAATGTTAAGATTCCAACCAGCTGAAACGCCTTCTTTATCTTGTTGAAATTTTAGTGCAAGCAATTGACTTAACAATTTTCGCATTTGAAATATTAAACTCTCAATACTGCCTAAACCAAAGGCTGCAATTAGGTCCTTTATCAAATAATCATATTCACTTTTTGATTTTAAAAATTCAATCAGTAAATCAAATTTGTAAAGAGTAGCATACAAAAGTTTATTGAACTCATTCATTTCATTATCAGAATTGTTGCCAATATCGGCAATTGGGAAAAACTTGGTTATAAACAAATCAGCGTATGAATTGACATCTTTTGATACAATGTTAAACTCTTTATCTCTCTTATTTAATTTTTCATTTAAAGCGAGAAAAGCTTTGAATAAATTCAATTCAATTTTATCTATATCAGTTTTTGTAAGATGACTTGGAAAAGAAATGTTTCCATTTGGTATTAGTTTGTTAGATAAAATCAACTCCACCATTTTTAAACTTGAAAGTCTTGTAATAACATATGGTTTCCCTATTTCCTTAATAGGGAAATATTTCTCAACCCTTTTAATTACATCTCTCTGAATCGTCAGGTTTTCAATAAATCCGAAGTCATAATTTTTTTCTCTGATATCATCAGTATTAGGTAATCTTAATTTATTACCTGCAGATAGCATTCCTATTGTTTCTCTCAAAATCAATGGATGAGTCTCCTTTAAATATTCTATTGGTTCTTTCATTTCCTCTTCGGGGTAAACTGATGAGAAAGAAAGTAAAGGTTTATTATGAATTTGATTCATATATTTTTATTTAATAATTTTTACTCCAAATGATCTACAAAATTCATTTTAGTATGCAATATTCTAATAATGTTGATTTGTTGGTCATTATCAATAGAGTAAAAGATGTAATGTTTTTCATATATGTAACGGAGATAGTTGTAAGCTTTACTTAAAGTTTGTTTCCCAAGTTTAGGGTTTCGGGTTAGGAAGTCGAAGGTTTCGTAAAATTGATCTAAATATTTATCAGCTTGCTTAATGCCCCATTTGGTTTGGCTGTAATACCAAATTTCAGCAAGGTCAATTTTAGCTCTTTCAGAAATTTACCTATTTCAAGATTGAGCTATTGTTTTATGCAATAATGCTTTAAATGCTTTCGGATCAAAATTTTCATCAAAACCACTTGCTTCGCCTTCTTGTAAAGCATTTAATAATCGCTCATCTTTTTCTGAGCGTTCTTCTAAAATACGCAATGCTTCACGCATAACGTCACTTTCATTTTCAAATTTGCCGGCAGTTATTTGTGCATCAATAAAAGCCAATTCATTTTCACTTAAAGTAATGGTTGTATGTTTCATTTGCTCTGTATTCTTTTCTCAAAGTTAACAGATTTTTTGTTTATTGAAGTAGACTCATCTTTACATAATTTAAATTTTGATTGTTGTGTTGCTCAATGGTTTTCTAATTTCTTCTAAAATAGCCCTAATTTAAGAGTTGCTAATGATGGAAAACAAGGGCTTAGAGTAAGATATTTTGATTAAAATATTTTAAAAAGTGAGACAAGAAGAAATCTTGAAATTTGAACCTCATCGAAAAATGAAGACATTATTTAATCCTCAACTCCGTTAAAATATCTTATTTAAATTTACTAAAAGGTCTTTGTAAAATTTATCAAACTTTAATCCTCTTTCTTTTAAAAGCCCTATTTGATCTGGAAAAGATTTTGGTTGCTTGGTATATTTTTTCTTATTTGTAAATGGCATAAAAAAAACCGCCCAAAAGTGCACATCTTAGAAATACTATAGAGAGGTCCGGGCGGTGTTGATGAAGTAAAGTTAATAATTCTTTGTTCAAATTAAAGTAATACAACTCAATTTTTAATAATTAGCTAATTGCCATTGAATGGCATCTGCTCTGCGGATATAATTGGAAAAGCCTTTTGAAGAAATTTAGCTTATTTAAAGAAGTGGAAGATAGTTTAAAATAGCATCAAAAAAGGTATTTTATTACTATTTGTTGCTCATAAAAAGAAAAACCCTTGTAACTAAATGAGTTACAAGGGTTTAAAATTCTTACTTTGTAGCGGGAACAGGACTCGAACCTGTGACCTTTGGGTTATGAGCCCAACGAGCTACCAACTGCTCCATCCCGCGATATTGGAGTGCAAAGATAAGTGTTTTTTTTTATTCCGCAAGTTAATCTTCAAAAATTGCTGTTCTTTTTTCAAAATTTGCTGACATCGCTTCTTGAATGTCTTTACTTAACAGCATTGCGGCATTATAATTAGCAATGTATTGCAAGCCATCTTCAACCGAATGATCGCGTTGATATAGTAAAACTTCTTTGGTGCCTCTTATACATAATGGTGATTTTTCTGCTATTTGTTTAGCAATATTATTTACCGCTTCCATCATTTCAGCTTTATCTTTGTATGCTTTGTTTACGAAGCCAATTTGTGCCGCCTCAGGCCCATACACTTTTCTACCAGTATAAGCCATTTCGGCCACAATACCTGGTTGTATTATTTTTGGCAAGCGCTGTAAAGTGCCTATATCTGCTACTAAACCCAAGGTTATTTCTTTAATAGTAAAATAAGCATCTTGCGTACAATACCGAATATCACAAGCTGCTATCAAATCAACAGCTCCGCCAATACAACCATTGTGTATAGCTGCTAAAACCGGTTTTTTGCATTTCTCAATACTGGTTATCGTGTTTTGCAATAAATAAATATAGTCTCTAATTTCTTCTCTTTTTCTGGCTTCACAAGTAGCATTTGCATTTTGTTGTACACCCATTAAAGCGCCCAAATTTATACCAGCGCAAAAATGTTTGCCATTGCCAGAAAGTACTATAACTCTAACCGCTTTATCTGAACTCAGGCTTTCAAAAATTTGCTGCATTTCTATCCAATCTGGAGTGTCTAAAGCGTTAGCTTTTTCTGGCTGGTTAAAAGCTAAATGCGCAATATAATTTTCAATAGAAAGGCTAAAGGCTTTGTAAGTCATAATTTAAAAAATATAAAGCAAATTTACTAATTATTTAATTATGTAAGATAAACAGATAGGTATAAAGCTGTTAGTATTTTGCCTCATTAAAAAATTAAAAAAAACAGTAACTATTCAGTAGAGGTCAGAAGTCAGACCGTTTCGCTCTCAGACGTCAGATAAATTCGGTTGAGTGAGGTCAAAAACGCTCTTTTTCGCCCTAATTATGTCTGATGTCTGACAATAAAATAGCCTCATTTCTGAAGAGTTACAAAATAGCTCTAAAATCAACACACAAAGCTCTTCAGTATTAAAATGTATGTTTTCAAATAACAAATGATACAGTTCATAAACTGGAGAATTGGCTAAAAGAATACCAGAAAAACGATCTGACAAATTATGATGAGCTATTTTAAAATTTCACAAAAGATTTACTTTCAATTTGATTATTATTGTTCAATATTTGTAAAATGTACTTTCCATTAGCTAAATCACTCACATCCATTTTTATAAACGATGCGCCATTTGCAACTTCATCAAGCATAAAAGTTCTTCCATTTAAATCAATAACGCTAAGCGAAGCGTTTTCATAAATTCCATTTTCAAGTTCAATGTTTAAAATATTACTTGTTACTGTTGGGTAAATTTTAAGTGTTGAAAGTTCTTTTTCTAATTTTAGATTGGTAATTGTAGCATGTTCATCTTTATTTGCTTTTGAAGCCAGGCCACCATTTATACAAAAAATAGTACTTTGTTGACTGCCAAAGCTACCACCACCAGAAGCTAAAGTATTGCCTTGTGCATCGGTAAGATTATAATTGCCACACAAACCTGGGGAAGCTACTAAACTTAGTGTACCTACAATACTGCCTGGCGTAATTAATGTGCCTGGTGTAATAAAGGTTGAAACCCCAACGGCGCTGCTTTGAAATGGACACATTCCGTTACCTAATAAATCGTAAAAATTTAAAGTGTAACAACCATCGGCTAAGCAAGTGTTTTCTAAAATTGAAGTATTACCCGAAGTACTACCGTAACTGTTACTACTGTCAACAATATTTCCGTTTGCATCAATAATATCCCAACTACTTTGGCCTGGGAAACCATCAAAGAAAATATTTAAACTAAGTGGTGCGCAACAGTTTGTTGTGTTAACTTCTATTGTTTGCGATGTGCCTGTTACATCAATACAATTGGTTTCGGTTACCGTTAAATAACCAATGCCTGTATTCCATTGTACGGTTACTTGGTTGTTAAAATCTGAAACAATATTTCCATTTACCACATTCCAACAATAAATTGAGCCAAGCTTTTCGGGTACTTCATAAACTTCAGCTGTATTTTCACAAACTGCAAGTTCGCCTGTTGGTATTTCGGTATCAAACTGTAAAGTTTTATCGTACAAAAACTCGTGGCCTTGCGTAAAAATTGGTGCCCAAAATTGATTTGGAAAAGTGACTACACCAGATGGTGAACCGTAAAAGGTATGTCCCTGCCCTTGATATGGAAAAAATTGATGGCAGATGTTTTGCGCCGTTAGCTCAGCAGCTAAAGGTACTGCCCCATACATTGTTGGAAAAAAAGGTACTCCAAATGGAGGCCCGCTATTATAAGGTACAACATTGTCATTTGTGCCGTGTATAATTACCATGGGTACATTTTCGGCGGCATCAATAAAAGCTAAATCTAAAGTTGCGCCCCATAAATCAATAACTCCTTTTATGTTAAATGGTTGCACAAAATTGTTGCCCGAACAATCAATACAACCCAAATCAGAATTATAGGTTTCTGAAGGGCGCTCAGATTCTTCTAAATAAGCAATATGAATAGCCGTAATAGAACCAGCACTATTGCCACCAACATAAATATGCTCAGGATCAATATTAAAACCTAAGCCGTTGGGGTCTTCTAATAAATATCTGATAGCTGCGCGGCCATCTTGTATAGCTCTGTAAGCGGCCCGAACGCCTTGGTTAGGTAAAGTAAAATTAAAAGCATTATCTAAACGGTATTCTACCGAAGCACAAGCGTAACCATAATGAGCCAAACTATCGCACCAGGCCACCATATCAGCAGCTTCTTTTTCGCCCAAAATATAAGCTCCACCAAAAAGCATTACAACAAGTGGCCTTTTGGTAAGATACTCTTCTGTTGGGGCAGGTTCGTAAAAATCTAGCTCTAAATCTTGATTAAAACCTATCACGTTTTGTGCATTACCGTAAGTTAAATCGCTAGTAATACTAATATTATTAAATACTTTTTTTTGATACCGATCAGAAGCACAATCTACTGGCTGACCGTTTATTATGTTTGGCAAAACGAACAAACCAAACATTAATAAATAAAATAAATTGTTAAAAGATAAGATGACTAAGTTTCTTAATTTCATAATGTTGTGTTTAAGTTTTTTGTTTGAATAAATACAAATTTACAAAATTGTTAGCAGAATTGGTAAATATATATATGTAGAACAATTTTTTATGAGCGAAGAGTTGTAAATAGAGGTTAGACCATTTCATTCTCAGACATCAGACATCAGACATCAGACATAATTTAGACAAAAATAACATTTTTGATCTAACTCAACCGATTTTATCTGACATCTAAGAATGAAAAAGCTTGACTTCTGACCTCTACTGAATAGCTAAAACACTATTTTCCCAAAGCGGGTTTTACGTTGCTTATCACCATAAATTAATATTTCGTTGGCCGAAATTTGCTGAATTACTTGTGGTCTCATAAATACTTCGCTTTCGCCAGCTCTAAACAACTTTAACTGTTTTAAATTGCCTTGCGGGCTTATTACCGACATAGCAAATACTGCATCACTATTTAACAGCAAATTGTAAGTGCGGTCTTTTTTATCAGTATTTTCTTTAAATAGGTTTTTAGCGTGATCATTATAAAACAAATGTAATTTATCGTAAATTATTGCAGGAGCATAAGAAGCGTAATAACCACCATCGGTGCTGTTTTGTTTTTTCGGTACTTTTTTACTCCACCCAATTGTACCATCAGGATTTAAATTTATAATCAATATATCGTTATGATGATAGTTGGTTACCGTTTCTCGTTGATTAGTGCCAAATGGGCCTGAATAAAAACCTGTGCCTCCTCTTGAATAATTGCTTTCAAAATATTCTTCAGCAATTAAAATAGCACCGCCATCTTCTCTAAGCAATAATTGATCTACCACAAAATTACTAAGTTCTGCACTTTTGCCCGAATTTTTTCTTCTTATCAATTTCTTGCGCTCAGCTTCGCTTAGCCCTTCTACTAAGGCTTCAATACTCAAGTCGCTTTTTTGTTCTATTCTTAAAGCTGCTTCTTTTTTATTGATTTTTATATAAAGCGTTCCTTTTAAAGTTTCGGTATTTTCTGTTGAGTAAAAACCAACTCCAATTAATTGGTTGTTATTGGTATATGCCAGTTGTATTTGACTAACAAAAAGTTCTGTATCTTTAACATTAACTCTATTTAAAATTTTTGGCTCTTTTGGGTGTGTATAAAAAATACTGGTTTGAAAGTTAGGTTTACCTGTAATAGTTAAGCTTTTGTTTGCATTAAAAAACTCATTGCCCCAAACTACCATTTCGCCGCTATTAGCCACTTCATAGCCTTCAATTTCAAAAAAACGATCTTTAATAGGTATTGTTAAAGTGCGCTCTGTTATTGGTTTTAAGTTTTTATTTAAAATAGAGTAGCCAATCTTTTCTTCATTATTTCTTTTGTTGGGTAAGTTATACAGTAACATTAATTTAGTACTGTCTTTTGATATGCGGTAATCCAAAGTTGGTCTTCCTAAAGTCCAATCATAATCTATTTCTTTAAAAACTATTTTATCGCCTTCTAAGCTTAGTTTATCACCACTCAGTTTTCTAATAATTAGTTGATATTTTTTTTCGGCTTTATTTAAGTGTTGGGTTAGCATTATTAATTTATCGTAATGCCAAAAAATATCTTCAACATATTCTTGTTTGCCTTTTAATGCTTTAAACAGATCTATTGATGATGTTTTTTTTAACTTGCTATTGTATTGTTGCAAGGTGTATCTAAGCTTATCTTTATCAGCTATATTAAAAGAGGTAATGCTACTTTCTTTAACACGTTTTACATAAAAATTCCCATTTTTGGCAGGTATTATTTTTTCTATAAAACTACCTTTATTTTCACGCAATAATTCTCCCCACTTAATTTTTATATTGCTTGTTTGAGCAACACTTGTTTTAACAATTAAAAAAAGTAAAATGATGACTATGCAACTATGCTTCATTAATTAATGATAAATTATATTTAATAAAAGTAGGCATTTTAGTTAAAGGCTATTAAAGTAAAAGTAAAGTAACAATATTACAACGTAAATTACATTTTACGAAAAAAAAATATGCTACTAATTAGTGTAAATTAACAAAAATTTGTTTCTTCATTTTATTAAACCAGTAAACACATTGCAACACAAAATTATTATTGCGGTTGATGGCTATGCTTCTACCGGTAAAAGCACCCTTGCCCGTCAATTAGCCAAAGCAGTAAATTATACTTATATAGATACTGGAGCTATGTATCGTGCTATTACCTATTACTTTCTACAAAAAAAAATAAATACAAAAGATGCGGCAGCAGTAGAAAAAGCACTACAACAAATAAGCATTACTTTTGTTAAAGAGAAAGCAAGCGAAAAACAGATTACGCAGTTAAACGGGCAAGTTGTTGAAGCCGAAATAAGAGACATTGAAGTTACAAACTATGTAAGCGAAATAAGCGCCATAAAAGCTGTTAGAGATTTTTTAGTAGCCAATCAACAAAAATTAGGTACTGAAAAAGGTATTGTTATGGATGGGCGAGATATTGGTACGGTAGTGTTTCCAAATGCTGAACTAAAACTATTTATAACTGCCAATGTTGACGAACGTGCCAGGCGCAGATTTTACGAAATGCGAGAAATGGGCATTGTAACTACTTTAGAAGAGGTGAAAAAAAACCTGGAAAGCAGGGATTTTAAAGATACCAGCCGCAAACATAGCCCATTAAAAAAAGCAACTGATGCTATTGAAATTGATAATACACATTTAACAGTAAGCGAACAATTAGAAAAAGCGGTCGGGTTTTTCAATCAAAAAGTAATGATGCTTTAATATAGTAAAATCGCCTGCAACACAAACTAAAAAAGCTAACCTTAATTTATAAAATTGGCATTTCCAAAAAAAACCCTCAATCAGCATTTCTAAATATACAATTAAAACAATTTTTTTATGAAACTAAGAGATACAAATAAAAAAGAGACCTAACCATTTTGATTAAGTCTCTGTAGAGAACTCTCGTTTTATGGGATAGCTTGGTTTTAAAATTTAAACCAAACTAACTGCTTCTTTCTGTTTAATTGGCACTTCATTATCAATATTTTCAAACTGATTGCTCGTATTTTTTTCACCACCAGCTTTTAAAGCTTTATCGCCCGAAAAGAAAGTTTTGTGATCGTCGCCTAAGTTAGAACCTGCCATACGTTGATGTTTTACACACGATACGCCTTTGCGAATTTCTTGCCGTTGAACGCCTTTCACATAAGCCAGCATGCCCATCTCACCAAAATAACCTTCGGTTAAATCGTTCATATGTAAAGCTGTGGTATGATAAGTTGGTAAGGTAATTAAGTGATGGAAAATACCAGCATCACGAGCAGCATCAACTTGAAAAGTACGAATCATTTCATCTGCTCTGTTAGATAATTTGGTACCATCATATTTAGCGTGCATTAGTTCTGCCCGGTTATATTTTGATACATCTTCACCAGCCTCTGCCATTGCATCATACGCTTGTTGTCTAAAGTTAAGCGTCCAGTTAAAAGAGGGAGAATTATTATATACTAATTTTGCATTGGGCACTTGTTCTTTAATTCGGTTAACCATATTTGCTATTTGGCCAATGTGAGGTGTTGGTGTTTCTATCCAAAGTAAATCAGCTCCGTTTTGCAAACTAGTTATACAATCCAACACAACCCTATCAATGTTAGAACCTTTTTTAAATTTATATAAACCATTTGGCATACGTTTTGGTCTAACCAATTTTCCATCTCGTTTTAATAACACATCATTTTCTTTTACATCCTCAATTGAAATTTCTTCGGCATCTACAAAATCAATATATTTTGAAGCTAAATCTCCTTCTTGCTCACTTATTGGTAATTTTTGAGTTAAGCCAGCGCCTTCCGAATCTGTGCGTGCTACAATAATTCCCTCTTCAATACCCAACTCTAAAAAGGCATAACGCAAGGCTTGAAGTTTGGCAATAAAGTCTTCGTGCGGCACAGTTACTTTTCCATCTTGATGACCACATTGCTTTGCATCTGATACTTGATTTTCAATTTGAAGTGCACAAGCACCTGCCTGAATCATTTTTTTGGCCAACAAATAAGTAGCTTCTTCGTTTCCAAAACCAGCATCAATGTCTGCAATAATTGGTACAACGTGCGTTTCAAAATTATCAATTTCTGCCTGCACATCTTCACCAGCATCTAAGCGGCGAAAAAGATCATTGAGTTCTACAGCATCTGCTTGGCGTAAAAAAGTATAGATCTCTTCAATTAATTTTGGTACAGCTGTTTTTTCGTGCATCGATTGATCGGGCAAAGGACCTAACTCAGAGCGTAAAGCCGCAACCATCCAACCAGAAAGATATAAATATTTTTTATGTGTAGTTCCATGATGCTTTTTAACCGCAATCATTTTTTGTTGTGCCACAAAACCATGCCAGCAACCTAACGATTGTGTATATTTTGATGGGTCAGCATCGTACTCAGCCATATCTTTTCGCATTATAGCTGCTGTGTATTTGGCAATATCTAACCCGGTTCTAAATTGATTTTGAACAGCCATACGAGCTGCATTATTGGCACTAATGGTTGACCAACTATTTCCATGTTTAGCTTTTAAAGTTCGAACAACGTCGATGGCGGAATTATAATTTTGTTGCATAGTATTCGATTTTAAATTTTATAATTTTAATTATGTATAAATTTTATCTATTATCAGATTTCTTATTAGAAGCACCTCCTCTATTTAAAGTGATGATTTGTGCCGAAGGTAAATCCACAACTTTACCTTCAGCTTGCTTTGTTGTAGTCTGATCTATTTTATCGGTTAAAAATCCAATGTAATCGGTGGTTCTTAAATCCATTTGTGTAACTCTAATATTCATTTTATTAATATTTAATGATTTATAAAATTTTTTTTAATTATAGTTTTTATTGAAACTGAGCAGTTTTTACAGATAGTTTTTGATTTCGGAATATCGAATGTCGAACACCCAATTTTGATTTTATAAGCCTATACTTACAAACTGAAAAATCGACATTCATTAACTGTTAGTCTTTATTCAAATACAAATTATAAAAACTCATACGCTGGTATGGTTAAAAATTCTTCATACTCTTTTTGCTCTACCAATTGCGTAAATAGTTCAATCGCTTTTTCAAATTTCCCTTTGGTATAATTTTCCTCACCTACATAATTTTTTATAATAGGAATTTCATCTTCAATCATTTGATGCACCAGCTCTTTGGTTACTTTCGTTCCATCTTTTAAAGCAACTCCTTTATGCAGCCATTGCCAAACCTGCGTTCTGCTAATTTCTGCTGTAGCCGCATCTTCCATTAAATGATGAATTGCTGCTGCACCATTACCACGCAACCAACTTTCTATATATAGTATACCAACATTAATATTTTGCTGAAGCCCAGCTTTAGTAACCTCGCCTTTTGGTACTGCCAGTAAATCATTAGCATCTACTTTTACATCTTCTCTTAAATTTTCAATTTGATTAGCTTGTGGCATATATTCATCAAAAATATCCTTCGCAATTTTTACTAAACCCGGGTGTGCTACCCAAGTTCCATCGTGGCCATCTTTCACTTCTCTCAATTTATCAGCTTTCACTTTTTCAATGGCTTTTTGGTTAGCAGCTTCATTGTTTTTTATAGGAATTTGTGCTGCCATTCCGCCCATTGCATGTACGCCACGTTTATGGCAGGTTTGTATCACTAATTGCGAATAGGCTTTCATACACGGAACTGTCATACCTACTAAAGCTCTGTCTGGAAAAACAAAACCTTCTTGGTTTTTAAATCGTTTTATGAAGCTGAAAATGTAATCCCATCTGCCACAATTAAACCCTGCTGAATGATCTTTTAGCTCAAACAAAATTTCGTGTAGTTGAAAACTGGCCAGAATTGTTTCAATAAGCACGGTAGCTTTTATAGTTTTTTGTGGGATGCCGAGATAGTCTTGCGCAAAAACAAATACCTCATTCCATAATCGGGCTTCTAAATAATGTTCTAACTTTGGTAAATAAAAATAAGGTCCTGAGCCATTTTCCAACAAGTTTTTTACGTTATGAAAAAAGTACAAGCCAAAATCTAATAAACCACCACTTACTTTTTCTCCGTCTATAAGCAAATGTTTTTCTTCTAAATGCCAACCTCTTGGCCGAACCATTAAGGTAGCCACTTCATTATTTAAAGTATAGGTTTTGTTTTTGGTAGGATGCTCAAAACTAATCGTTTTATTAATGGCGTCTCTTAAATTTACCTGTCCGCTAATGTTGTTTTGCCACGAAGGTGCGTTGCTATCTTCAAAATCAGCCATAAAAACTTTAGCTCCTGAATTTAAGGCATTGATTACCATTTTACGGTTAACCGGCCCGGTAATTTCAACACGCCTGTCTAATAAATCTTTAGGCAACTCCGCCACTTTCCAATCGCTTTCTCTAATAGCTTTGGTTTCGGTTAAAAAACTGGGGAAGTTTCCATTATCAATGCTTTGCTGAGTAGCTTTTCTTTGCTTTAACAATTTTAGGCGGGTATTATTAAATTTTTGATGTAGTGCTTTAACAAATGCTAAAGCAGGTGGGGTTAAAATTTCGTTAAAGGCAGGGCTAAAAGCACCCGTTATTTTCACTCCTTCTGCAACTTCGTATTTGTTTTTTTCTAAAATTTCCATATTTAAGTAAAATTATCTTTTATAACAATTGCAAACATAAAACTATTTTTCTGTTAATAGCGAAATTTTCGCTAAAAAATTAAATATTTTATTTTTTGAGTACTTTTGTTAATAGATGATAGACGATAAAGAGCTTATAAAATTGATATTTGGCTTAAAAATCAAATACCTTAGAAATCAAATGGGGTTATCCTATAAAGAACTTTCCGATCAATCAGGTATTGGTTTGTCTTATTTACACGAAATTGAAAAGGGGAAAAAATATCCGAAAGCTGATAAGATATTGAAATTAGCCGAAGTATTAGAGGTAGATTATGATGCTTTGGTGAGTTTGAAATCGAACAGAACCTTACAACCTGTACTCAATTTAATTAAGTCCGATTTTTTTAAAGTATTTCCTTTAGAAACCTTTGGGATTGATCGTTCAAAATTGATTGAGTTGTTTTTAGATGCGCCGGAAAGATTAAATGCGTTTGTAAGTACAGTTGAAAAAATTATAAGAAGCCATCATATTAATGAAGAAGATTTTTATTTAACTGCCTTACGATCTTACCAAAACATACATAACAATTATTTTAGTGATATAGAAAAAGCGGTAATACAATTTAAAAAAGAGCAAGGGTTAAAAGCCAATTCTATTTTAAAAAGAGATAAGCTGATTAGCATACTTAAAAAAATAGGTGGCCTAAGTATTGATACTAAAACATTGAGCCGCCACAAAGTGTTAAGTGAAATACGATCGTATTATGATACAAAAAAGCGCATCTTATATTTAAACGAAGAATTGAGTGACGCACAAATTTGTTTTTTAGTAGCCCGTGAAATTGGTTTTATCCATTTAAATTTAACCATACGACATTACGAAACCCGTGTTATTGATGTACGCAATTACGAAAAACTATTAAGCAATTTTAAAGCCTCGTACTTTGCTGGTGCGCTTTTAATTAATGAGCAAAGTATTGTTAAAGACTTACAAATTTTTTTTAAAAAAACCGTTTGGCAACCAAACTATATTTTAAAGCTACTCAAAAAATACAATGCCACGCCCGAAATGTTTTTTCAACGATTAATGACAATTTTACCACATCATTTTAATATTGATGATCTGTTTTTTTTAAGGCTACATAGTAGAAGCGATTTAAAAGTTTTTTCTATTACTAAAGAATTACATTTAAACAAATTACACGAACCTTATGCCAATTATATGGATGAAAAATATTGCAGGCGGTGGGTTTCAATTGAAGTGTTGAAAAAAATAAGAATTTTAAAAGATCCAGCTGTTTTAATTGCAGATGGTCAAATATCGGCTTATCATAATTCTGACAACAAATATATATTGTGGTCCATTGCCAAAAAAAATCATCAAAACCCTAAAGAAGGCACTAGTGTAAATATTGGTTTAAAGCTAAATGCACACCTAAGCAATACGCTTAAATTTATTAACGACCCAAAGCTAATTACCAAAACCGTGCATACCACTTGCCAGCGATGTTCAATTGAAGATTGTTTGGTTAGGGAAGCCAACCCACAAGTAATTGAAAAAGCACAAGAATTGACAGAAATTGAAAAAACTTTAAACCAGCTATAGACAAACGAGTTATCACCACAAACTAAAAAAGCCAACCTTAATTTATAAGATTGGCTATTCAATTATATTAATTTACAATTATTTTATTTTAAGCGTAACTCGTCGGATACAGAAACTTTTTTTCTGCCTTTAGATCTACGATTGTTGAGCACCGCTCTACCTGCTTTGCTCGCCATACGGCTTCTAAAACCGTGCTTATTTTTTCTCTTTCTTCTTGATGGTTGAAATGTACGTTTCATCGCTGTTTCAATTTGGTTTGCAAAGGTAATAGTATTTTATAAACTTTCATAGCACAATGTGCAAAAAACATTTAGAAAATTACGCCTAATTTGTTTAGAGCTTCTTTCAAATTTATCTCATTGGTATAATGCACACAAATAATACCCATGGCTTGGGCAGCTTTTATGTTATTTATATTGTCATCAATAAAAACGGTAGTAGCAGGGTTACTAATATTAAATTGTTTTAAGGCATAAGTGTAAATAGCAGGGTTGGGCTTTGCCAATTTTATAGCACCGCTTACAACTATATATTTAAACCAGCCAAAAAATGGAAACAACCGTTGCCCTACCGGAAACAACTCTTCACTCCAATTGGTTAAGCCATACAGTTCATATTTTTTTTGTTTATTCAATGCTGACAGTACTTTTACATTTTCTTCAATTGCTCCATAAAAGCCTTCCTCCCATCGGCTGTAGTATAATCTTATTTCTTTTTCATATTCAGGAAATTCGGCAATTTTAAGCGCCACAGCATCTTTAATTAAGCGGCCCTTGTCTTGCTCAAAATGCCAATCGAAAGTGCAAACGGTATCAATAAACCATTGCGCCTTTTGCTTATCGCCATTAAATACTTTGGTATAAAAAACTACCGGATTCCAGTTAACTAAAACACCACCAAAATCAAATATTACTGAACTAATTTTGCTTTCCATTGTTTAACAAATAAAGTAATTATTTTTTTGGTAAGATGGGTATCGGCAATAAAATGTTTGTAAATGTTAGTGCTTAGCAATTTAATAAAAGTTAAGCTACTATTTGTGTATTGCTTATGAATAAAAATGCAGATATTGGCAGTCTAACTAAATTAGTTGTTTTTTTTAAGATTAATATTTTATAATGTTAGCTACGGCGGAGTGAGGTTTGATGCTTTAGCCCCGATTGAAGAGGAAATGCAACTGGAGCTTTGCGGAAGTTGTATTGTAACGGAAAGCGGGAGTACCATTTTTGCGGGTTAAACTGTTTCGCTTCAAAAAAAAAAATTTGTTAAAAACAGTGAAAGGAAATGTGTAAATGCAATTATCATTAACTAAAATAAAGGAACCTATTGATGGGGATTTGACGGATTTTCAAAAGAAATTTCGGCAATCAATGAAAAGTAGTGTGCCTTTGTTAGATAGAATTACTTACTATATTGTAAAAACAAAAGGCAAACAAATGCGGCCAATGTTTGTATTTTTTTCGGCAAAAATGGCTGGGCAAATTAACGAAAACACACACGTTGGTGCTGCTTTAATTGAGTTATTGCATACTGCCTCTTTGGTGCACGATGATGTTGTAGATGATTCCATGAAACGCCGGAGCTTTTTTTCGATAAATGCTTTATGGAAAAATAAAATAGCCGTTTTAGTGGGCGACTATTTATTAGCCAAAGGTTTGTTATTGGCTATTGATGAAAATGTGCATTTGCTAAAAATAATGTCGAATGCTGTAAGAGATATGAGCGAAGGCGAGTTGCTGCAAATTGAAAAAGCCCGTTTGTTAGATATTGATGAAAGTGTTTATTTTGAAATTATTAGACAAAAAACGGCTTCCTTAATTAGTTCGGCATGTGCTGTTGGGGTAGCTTCTGTTACCGATAATGCTGCTACGGTTGAAAAAGCAAAACAACTTGGCGAACAGTTGGGCATCGCTTTTCAAATGCAAGATGATTTGTTTGATTTGGGCGACGATAATATTGGCAAACCAAAAGGTATTGATATTAAAGAGAAAAAATTAACCTTACCTATTATTTATGCGTTGAAAAATGCCAACAAAAAAAAACAACGTGAAATTAAAAATACTATTAAACGGCATCATAACAACAAACAAAAAGTTGCCGAAGTAATTGATTTTGTGCGTAGCAGCGGTGGTATTGAGTACACCAAAAAAATAATGCAACAATATCAAGAACGGGCTAACGAAATTTTATATTCTTTTCCAAATAATGAAGGACGGCGAGGTTTACAGCAATTAATTGAATACACAACACAACGTAAAAAATAATGAACTCAAAAACTAAAATAGGCATATTGGGTTATGGCAACTCGGGTAAATTTTTAAGTAATAAAATTTTAAATGATGCCAAATATGCCGCAATGTACGAATTAGCTTTTGTTTGGAACAGAACTGCTGATAACTTTGATAATGCGCTTCCGAATCACTTACAATTTAGTGGCGATTTAAAACCTGTATTGGCTACACATTCAATTGATTTAGTGGTAGAAGTTTGCCACCCTGCTGTTATTAAAACTTATAGTTCATTAATATTGCAACAGGCAGATTTGTACATTGCTTCGGTAACGGCTTTAGCTACTGCCGAAATTGAAAAAAAATTAAGAGCTGCCGCTACACAACATTGCGTTTATATACCTGCTGGTGCAGCCTGGGGTGTAAACGATGTGCAAAAAATGGCTGCTGCTAATAGCATTGAAGGCCTGCATATTACAATGCAGTTTAATGCCGATGCCTTAAAGCTGAACGAGCCGCTTAAACAACAACTACATCATTTTATTGAAGATGCTGACAATAAAAACGCTTTAACTTTATATAATGGGCCAATACGTAAATTAGCGCAATTAGCTCCTAATAATGTAAATACTATGACTTGCCTAGCCTTAGCTGCCAACACAATTGGTTTAGATAAAGCTACTGGCACTTTAATTGCTCAAAAGGAACACGATGCACATTTAATTGATATTGAAGTTACCGGGCAAAATGGCTTTAAGGTGACTACACAACGCTATAACCCTGCTAAAAAAGGGGCAGTTTCGGGGGCGGAAACGTACAACTCGTTTTTAAGTAGTTTGGTAAATGCTAAGGGCGGCAACAATGGTTTTCAGTTTTGTTAGTGAGTTTATTTTTGAAAATACTCTCAATGTGTATTGGAAAATTTAGACTGTTCAAAAATTCTATTTAATTTTTCAGTTGAAAATATGAATTAAGATGAATACTTTTGTTTAATATTTAAACATAATTTTTTGATATAAGATGGCTTCAATAACAATAGAACAACTAAATGAAAAGCTACTGCAATTACCAGAAAGAGTATATGGTGAGGTAGATAAATTTCTTGACTTTCTTTATTACAAAACAGAAAAGCAAAAGCGTTTTGATAGCTTAACAGAGGAGCAAAAAAAAGAATTGCACTATATTAAAGAGGCTTTTGAACAAGTAGAATTACTTAAACAAGACAAGCTAAAAACTCAAACTATCAAGAAGCTTTTAGATGAATTATAACGGTGTTTGAAAGTAATTATTTGATTATTATCTACTCATTAATTTTCAACCAATACGAACCACCGTGTCTTTCTACATTTTCTAAGTTTTTATGTTGCCATATTGGTGCAATGGTAGATGCCAATGCAGCATCTTCCGAAATAAAATAGTTTGGTAAAATAGTTTGATATTTTTTAGGGTTAGCCAACAAAAACATAGCTAAACCATATTGTTCGGAGTAAAACCGATCGCACATAAATTGCGGGTAATCGCTTGGCAAATATATATCGTGAATATGTACAATTACGCCTTTTTTAAGTAAAGGCAAAATTTCTAAATAAAAAACAGCAGAATCGGAATTGGGTAAAATGCGGTGCGAATTATCAATAAACAAAACATCGTTTTCATTTAACTCTTCTACAATATTATAATCTATATTTTCGAATGGTTTACGAATTATTGTATCTGCAAGGCTATCAATTTCTGCCCGTGGTGCCGGGTCAATTGAAATAATTTGAGTATTTAAATTTTGTTCTTGCTTTGCTTTATAGGCTACTTTTGTGGAAGTGCCAGAACCTATTTCAATATATTTTTTGGGTTTGTAATGAGCCAGCATTGTGTAAATAGCTACAATATCTAAGCCAGGTAAATAGCCATTATTCCAGGTAGGTTTAGAAGCTATTTTTTCTTCATTACTTTTTTTTATTTCCCAAATATGTTCTTTATAGTTTAGGGCTAAGTTTAGCGTGTCTTTGTATATTGCTCTATTAGCTTCTATAATTTTGAGTAGTTGTGGGTGCGGGGGTTTCCCATGTCCATAGCGGGGTTTAAAATCAACTTTATATTCTAAAAATAAATTTTGAAATTTTGGGTGAAGAAATCTGTAGAGTTGTTTTATCATCACAAACTTCTAATTATAAACTTCTAACAGCTCTATATTATAAATAATATTAGTGTTGGCTGGTATTTTTTTGCCCCAACCTTGTTTACCGTAAGCTAAACCCGATGGAATTAAAAGCATTATTTTACCGCCTGGCTTTAATAATTGTAAACCTTCTGCTACTCCATATACAAAATCTTTTAAAGCTCTAACTTCAGTTCCTCCAGTTTTGTCGGTTGACCAAACTGCTGCTCCACCTAAAGTAGTTAAGGTATATTTCACTTTTACTGCCGAGTTAATTGTTGGTACTGTTCCACTACCTTGCTTTTCAATGCTATAAAACAAGCCAGAATTTAACCAGTGAATATCTTTTATATTATTAGCCAATGCATAGGCTTGAATTTCAGCATTATCCTTTTCCCATTGCGCATTTATTTCATTTACTTCTTCTTCAGAAATATTGGTATTATAGGTGCTGTTTTTAAAATCGGGTTTTAAAGTTACCGAAGGTTGCGCCATGCAAAGGCATCCTAAAAAAGTAAATAATATTGCAAATGTTGTATGTGTAAATTTCATAAAATATTTTTAATTATTAATGAACCAAGTTCATAATTTGGTTTTGTACATCGCCCAAATTACCAGAGTACGAAGTTAGTGCTCCATATTGATCTACCACATAATATAGCGGCAAAGATGATATATAAAACTGACGGGTAATGGCCTCTAAGTTATCATCGGCAAATAAATTAATACCATCAATACCCATTCTGTTAACATATTCTATTGCTTTATCACGGTTTTTATCAATACTAACATTAACAAAAACTACACCTTTTTCTTCTAAGCTGTATTTAATTTGCCGATATTTTTCAAAGTTATCTAAACAGGGTTTGCACCAGGTTGCCCAAAAGCTTAAATACACCACTTTGCCATTATAATTGCCCAAACTCACTAGTTCTTTATTTTCGTTAGGTAGTGTAAAGTTAGTATCGGTTATGCCGTTATAAATTTGCGACAATTCATGATAAATACCGTCTATCATCAGCAACCATTCGTCGGTAAAGTTATAATTGAGGTATTCGTTTCGTTTACTTTCCCAAAGCCCCATTCGCTTGTTAGCCAATTCTTTTAAAAAAAGGCGTGTTAGCAAATAATTTCTACTTACACCAATAAAGTTTTCTGTTAACAATTGGTAATAAGCTTCTGCTGTTTCATTTGGGCCAGTTCTTTGGTTTTTTGCGTTTAGATAACCCAAATAGGTCATCAATGCATTAATGTATTCTTTGTTTTCTAGCTGGTTAACATCTTGCCTGTCATAACCTTGAAAGGTTTGCACCAAATCAAAAGGCATATCCGCATTTGTAGATTTCATTAAAGTTTGCTGATAGTAAAAAAACAACATTCTGTTATTTAATCGCCTGGCTTCAAAATTGGCTAAAATACGTTGATAGTTTTTACTACTAAGCGTGTTGTAACTATTAAAGCTATTTAAAAAACTTAATTGATTGTTATAGTTTGCATCTACAGCAGCATAAAAATTTTCTATTGAAGTTTGTTGTTTATATAAGTTTTCTACCGCTTTACTCGAGTAAAAATTAAACGGGCGGTAATAATATACTTTGTCGTTATATTCTGGATATTGTTGGTTAAACTCTACCCAAAATTTATTTTTAGCGGCTTGTGGCCCTGTAAAGCTTAATGTTTGTTTAATATAATGTTGGTCTACTGTAATGTTTACTTCATCGCCTGGTTCTAAATAAAACTTGCAAACGTAATCTTTGCCCACGTATAAAAAAGCTTCTACATATTCATAAAGCTCAAATTGCAGGTAAAACATATTGTTATGATCTAAGGTGGTGGTAACAAAAGCTTGTTCTTGGTTGGGCCTGTTACTAGTATATTTTACGGCAATTGATTGTGACGATGGTTTTAAAACAGTTCCAGAAACTTTAGTAGTACTAGCCAATGCAACAGAAGCGTAAATTACTAATGCTATACTTAGCCACAACTTGTAGAGATTTGCTTTCATAGGTGGGTTACATTATTAAATTAAAATTTTGCTTACTGATTTAGTTAGATATGCTACAAATTTAACCGTTTAATTGGTAAAAAAATAATTGATAACACTTAGGGCTATTTTTTACTTGTTTTGTAACTATTCAGAAGTCATACCATTTCATTGTCAGACGTTAGACATCAGACATAATTGAGGCGAAAAAGAGCATTTTTGACTTTACTCAGCCGAATTTATCTGACGTTTGAGAGCGAAGCGGTTTGACGTATGACCTCTACTGAACAGTTACCTTGTTTTTTATTATACTGATGGCTTTATTTTTGAAATGTTTATTAGTAGATGTAAGGTTGTATACCGATAGCTATCGGATTAGTTCCGATTGGAGTAACCATACTAACCAAAGCATAAATTATGAGTCGTTTGGGGTGTTTGGAGTGTTTGGGCAGCATTTGAATGGAATACCGATAACTATTAGTAGAAAGCCCAGTTTTAAATAGATTTATCGTTTCGCTTCTAAAAAAAAGCCAATTATTAATTGCCAAGTTAATATGATGCTGTAGCTGGAGAAGGAGTTAAAATAAAAAAAGCCAATTGAACTAATCAATTGACTTTTTACAAAACTTTGTGAATATTTAGGGCTTGCTGACTTTCTCCAAAGCCATCAACACATTTAGTAAAATCACATTCAATTATTTACTACATTTGCTTGTCTGAAGCTATTGTAGCATATAAAGTTCAATAAATAAGCAACACAGGCTTG